>WBZT01000007.1_pt1 | contig 274257 bp, 244 predicted proteins | sample 5204241 | NCBI WGS metagenome assembly WBZT01 (sample SAMN12344358, study PRJNA552823) | activated sludge metagenome | biome: Activated sludge suspended growth; feature: Nitrification reactor; material: Wastewater; isolation source: activated sludge from nitrification reactor of wastewater...
GAGGACGAATGGCGTTCCCGGCCAGCGTGGTGGGCAGAGTGCGGGCCAGAGTCAAACAAGCTGCCCTGAGCGCTGGGTTCGATTCAAGCCGTCGCAGACGGTCCAGTGGGAGCCCGCGGTTTCCGGGTAGCCAGACGGGTAGCTGGCGACAAATCAGAAGCACACATTCTCTGCATGTTATTGATATTAAATGTATATTATGCAGTGAGCCTATCTATACGACATCGCACAGGGCTACTACTACGGCCGCCCCAGTACCGCGGCCCTGGTGCGCGAGCTGATGCGCCCGCCGCGACTGGCGCCGCCCACCGAACCGCGCCGCGTGTCGGGATAGCGCACGGCTGGAACCCGCATGGATGTTCGCAGTCCGGCCGGGCAGCTCTGGCTGCCAATATCCATGCGGGTTTCCGGGCATGCTGCATGGAGCGTGCCGCCCCATGCACATTCCGGGCCGGCGCAATTCTCGCCCGCCCCTGCCCGCCGGCGCCGTCCCTGCTGCGCCGCAGTGCGACAAGTCCTCGCCACGAAACGCATTTTTCGGAATTGACTCGGGTCAAGGAGCACGCCCCCGCTGCGGTCGCACCATTCGGTCCACGCTGCGCGCCGCAGCTCTGACCTATGGGAGGCCCGAATGAGCGGGACATTTACAAAATCGATGGCGCGGAACATTTTCTACGGGGGGACGGTTTTCTTCTTCCTGTTGTTCCTCGCGCTGTCTTTCGACACCAACAGCGCCCTGCCTGCACGCGACAACCGCGCCAACCTCACGCCTGCCGTCGAGGCCGGCAAGAAGATCTGGGAAACGCGCAACTGCATCGGCTGCCACACGCTGCTCGGCGAGGGTGCGTACTTCGCACCGGAGCTCGGCAATGTCTATACGCGTCGCGGTGGCGACTTCATCAAGGCATGGATCAAGTCCCAGCCGACCGGCGCGCCTGGCCGTCGCCAGATGCCGCAATTCAACCTCACCGACAAGGAACTCGACGATCTCGTCGCCTTCCTGAAGTACGCGTCGGAGATCAACTCGGCAAAATGGCCGCCGAACGTTGAAGGTTGATGCAAGCGACGACCATATCCAGGAGATAGACATGCAATACAAATCCCAAGCCGTCGCCAAGCTGTACTTCATCGCGGCGATTGCGCTGTTCGCCGGTCAGGTGCTGTTCGGCCTGATCATGGGCCTGCAGTACGTGGTGGGCGACTTCCTGTTCCCCGCCATTCCGTTCAACGTGGCGCGCATGGTGCACACCAACCTGCTGATCGTGTGGCTGCTGTTCGGCTTCATGGGCGGCGCGTACTACCTGATCCCCGAGGAATCCGAGACCGAGCTGTACAGTCCCAAGCTCGCTGTCGCGCTGTTCTGGATCTTCCTCGTCGCGGGCGCGCTGACCATCGTCGGCTACCTCGCCGTACCGTACGCAACGCTGGCCAAGATCACCGGCAACGACCTGCTCGAGACCATGGGGCGAGAGTTCCTCGAACAGCCGTTACCGACGAAGCTCGGCATCGTGGTGGTCGCACTGGCGTTCCTGTTCAACATCACGATGACGGTGCTGAAGGGCAAGAAGACTTCGATCTCGACCGTGCTGCTGCTTGGCCTGTGGGGTCTGGCGGTGTTCTTCCTGTTCTCCTTCTACAACCCGGCCAACCTGGTGAAGGACAAGTTCTACTGGTGGTGGGTGGTTCACCTCTGGGTGGAAGGCGTGTGGGAACTCATCCTCGGCTCGCTGCTGGCCTTCGTGCTGATCAAGGTGACCGGCGTCGACCGCGAAGTGATCGAGAAGTGGCTGTACGTGATCGTCACGCTGACCCTGGTCACCGGCATCATCGGCACGGGGCACCACTACTACTGGATCGGCACGCCGGAATACTGGCAGTGGTGGGGTTCGGTGTTCTCGGCGCTCGAACCGATCCCGTTCTTCGCCATGACGGTGTTCGCCTTCAACATGGTGAACCGCCGCCGCCGCGAGCATCCGAACAACGCCGCCACGCTGTGGGCGCTCGGCACCGGCGTGATGGCGTTCCTCGGCGCGGGCGTGTGGGGCTTCCTGCACACGCTGGCACCGGTCAACTACTACACGCACGGCACGCAGATCACCGCAGCCCACGGCCACATGGCGTTCTACGGCGCCTATGCCATGGTGGTGCTGACCATGATCAGCTACGCCATGCCGGTGATGCGCGGTCGCGCCGCCAACAGCAACCGCGCCCAGGTGATCGAAATGTGGAGCTTCTGGCTGATGACCATCGCGATGGTGTTCATCACGCTGTTCCTCACCGCCGCAGGCATCCTGCAGGTGTGGCTGCAGCGCTTCTCCTCGACGCCGATCTCCTTCATGCAGGCGCAGGACCAGATCTCGCTGTTCTTCTGGCTGCGCGAAGGTACCGGCGTGGTGTTCCTGATCGGTCTGATCCTGTACATCGTCAGCTTCTTCGTCGGTGGCGACGAAAAGCCCGCACAGGCCTGAACGATCTTCATAGCCTCCAGGGAATCAGACGTACCCTGTTCGGCCCGGCTCATGCCGGGCCGTTTTCTTTTCCTGCATCAAGGCGCGTGCCGCGGCGCATGGCTAAACTGGCGCGGCAATCCCCGACCTCCGGCACAGACCGGCAACGACAATGACATCATCGACCCCGACACTGGCGCAAGCGCCGGACTCCCTGCCGCCCCACGCGGCCACGGGAGGCGCCCCGCCCGGCGACCTCGCCGTGTGGGTCTTCATCTTCGCCGAGCTGCTGGCTTTCGGCGTGTTCTTCGCGGCCTATGCATTCACCCGCATGCGCCACGTCGAACTGTTCGACACCATGCAGCTCACGCTCGACCGGCACGCCGGCGCGCTCAACACCTTCCTGCTGATCACCAGCAGCTGGTGCGTGGCCCGTGCGGTGCATGCCGTCGAGCACACGCGCAACGGTGCCGCGACACGCTGGCTGGCCGGCGCGCTCGCCTGCGGTGGCGGCTTCCTGATCGTCAAGGGCATCGAATACGCCGACAAATTCGGTGCCGGCATCTCGCTGTCGACCAATACCTTCTACATGTTCTACCTGTCGCTCACCTTCTTCCATTTCATGCACGTGATACTCGGCATGGTGGTACTCGCCATTCTCGCGGTGCAGACGCGGCGCGGCGACTACCGCCCCGGCCACATGAACGGACTGGAAAGCGGCGCCGCCTACTGGCACATGGTGGACCTCGTGTGGATCGTGCTGTTTCCTCTCGTCTACGTAATGCGATGATCGCCCCGACTTCCAAGCGGCTCAATTTCGTCTGGATCGCGCTGCTGGTCGCGACCGGCTGCACCCTATTCGCCGGCGAGCTCTGGCGCAGCGACGAACACGCTGCCCTGATCGTCGCCGCACTCGGCGCGCTGACGCTGTTCAAGGGCCGCCTGATCGCACTCGACTACATGGGCCTGCGCGGCACAGCGCGCCTGTGGCGCGCCATTGTCCTCGGCTGGCTGACGCTGATCCTCTTTCTGGTCGGACTGGCCTGGTGGCTCGGGCGCTAGCCTGAAATCGGCCGGTCCGCGAGGCGCATCAATGCTTGCTCGCGGGCATGGCATAGCCAGGCCCATGCATCCATGCGCCCTGCGGACAGGGCCTGCCCGGAAGGCATACCGGCGCGGACATTTTGATCGCGCGCCAGGGTTCCGGGTAGTATCGCCTCGTCCGGAATTCAGGGAGCCAGTCGATGGGGAACGGAAAACTTCCCGGCGTCACCTGCAGCGACACCGGCTCCGCGCAGATGGACGGCGGAACCTCCTGTCTCGCCGCTTCGCCGTTGCCCGGTACAACCGGCCAGGCCGCGCTGCGATCCTATTCAATGACCGGCGGCGGAAAGGGCGATGAAGATCTGTCCTTCGAAATGGATGGTGCCCCCTTCGAAAGTGTGGCGACTTCGCTCGTGGGCCTCACGGCGCCGCAGATGCGCGTGCTTGCCGCCCTGCGCGAACTCAAACAGGCCATCGTCGACGCGGAACGCAAATGGCGCGTCGACCGACGCGCCATCGCCGGCGCGATTGCCTGGGAAGCCCTGAACAACTGGGGGATCTTCGGCTTCAAATTCCCGGGTGGCGTTCGAGCCGTCGGCTTGGGCAAGATCCACGTCTACAACTCGAAAGATCCGCTCAAGACCACGGAGGGCGCAGACGAGAATACTGTCGCCAAGCAGGTCGAGGACGCCGGCTACCTGCCGGCACAGACCTTGGAGGATCGCAAACGCAAACTGGCCGATCCGGTCGAGGCAATCACCTACATTGCTGCGATCATGCGTGCCTTCATCGAGATTGCCGCAGAATACGGCTTCACCATCGGCAGGAATACGGTCATCCTGGCGAACCTGTTCCAGGGCAAGGATCTGCCGAAATGGCGCGAAAGCCTCGAGGAAAAGAAGAAAACCGGCACGACCACACTCAAGGGCGGCAACACGATGGACATCTGGATCGGCGCCAATCTGGTGTTTCTCGAAGACGCGGTCGGCGTACCCAATCTGCCCGACTACTGAAACCCGTCCGGGCGCGACCGGCGGCACGCCGGCAGAGACATGCCGGCGCTGCGCACGATAACAACAAACGGAGAGTCTCCGCATGATCGTTCCGAGTTACTGGGCCGAGGCCACATTGAAGCACCGCGACCACAAGCGGCAGGTCAGCGTAAGGCGCTTCGGCTGGTCCGACACCAGTCAGGCCGACGCCCAGGCGCTTGCCGATGCGCGCGCGCGCGAGGCGCTCGAACGCCTGCAGGCCGGCGAATCGCTGGTGCGGCGCGAGCCACGCATCGCCTACAACGGCGCGCAGGGCGTGCCGATCCGCGAAGAGATCCTCGCGCGCGAGGGCGATGCCATCGTCACGCGCAATGCCTACGGTGCCCACTGCCTGAACACGCCGAACGTGTTGTTCGTCGATATCGACTTCGACCCGCGCGATTCGCTCGGCGCCATCCTCAAGGTTGCGGCGGTCGCGGCGGCGCTGGCCGCGCTCGCCGGCTGGCTGCTGCAATCGTGGCAGATGGGCGTGATCCTCGGCTTCCTCGGCGTATCGCTGAGCGGCGTTGCGCTGAAATACCTGCACCGTGCCGCCAAGGCTTCGCAGGGCGGTGCCGAGCGCGCGGCACGCAAGCGCATCGAGCGCTTTCTCGCTGCACATCCCGGCTGGGGCTTTCGCCTCTACCGCACGCCCGCCGGGCTGCGCGCACTGGCCACGCACCGCACCTTCGACCCCGCCGATCCGGAGGTGATGCGCTGCTTCGCCGCGCTCGACGCCGATCCGGTCTATGTGCGCATGTGCCTCAACCAGCACTGCTTCCGGGCCCGCCTGAGCGCCAAGCCCTGGCGCATCGGCATCGGCGAGCACATGCGCCCGCGCCCCGGCGTCTGGCCGGTGGCGCCCGATCGCATGGCGCGGCGCCAGGCCTGGGTGGCGAAATATGAAGCCGCCGCCAAAGCCTACGCCGCCTGCATGCTGCTCGACAGCGTCGGCAGCCGCCAGACACATCCCGACGTCGCGCGCGTGCAGCGTCTGCACGACGAGCTGTGCCGCGCCACGAGCGGCCTGCCGATCGCCTGACCCGCCGGGCTGCGCATGCGCCGCCTCGTCCTCCTCGTCCCCCTCCTCGCAGCCGTCGCGATGGTCGCCGGCTGCGCGACGCTCGAATCGCCGCAGCGCGAGCATCTGGTTTCGGCCGATTCGCAGGTGCGCGACTGTGCCGCCTGGTTCGCGGCGCTCGACCGCGCGGTGGACACGCACGGCGTGCGCGACGGCAGCGCGCATCGCATTGCCGGCTACCCCTATCTGCGTGCCGATCGCTTCACCGCCGCGTTCCGCAACGACGGCCTCGCCGGCACCCGGCTGCGCGACTGGGTGGCACGGCTGCATGCACTCGACGCGAGCGCGCGCTCCTACGAAACCGCCAATCTGCCCGACGCAGCGCTCGCCAGCCTGAACGTCGGACGGCGCGATGTGGCCCAGACACGAACGCAGTCCTGCGCCGGTACGCTGATGCAGCGCGACTTCGCCGCTCCGGACGCCCGCGCACAACTCGTCGCGCGAGCGTCCGTGCCGGATGACTATCACACCTGGCAGCGCGTGGTCGGCGTCTATGCACTGACGCGCATTCCCTTCCTTGCCGGAGTCAGCCGCTGGCAGGCCGAAGCCGAGCCGGCGTTCCGCACGCCGCCACCCGCGCATGCACGAATCGTGCGTTACGCCCCGGCCGAGCCGCCGAACGACGCATCGGCGATGCGCGGGATGCTCGCCCGCATCGGGCGCGATGCGCTTGGCATCGCGCAACCCGACGAGGCGCAACTACAGCAACTGCTCGCTGCCTACGCGCCCGTGTTCGAGATCGAACACACCGGCGACGATGACCTGCCCGGCGCCCTCTACTGGCCGGCGATCGACGCGCCCGCGCCGGCAGTCGACACCGCGCAGCCGACGGTCTACGCCCGGCTGGCCCACACGCACTGGGGCGGTCGTCCCCGCCTGCAAATGGTCTACTCGATCTGGTTTCCGGCGCGCCCGCGCACCGGTGCCTTTGATCTGCTCGGCGGCCGGCTCGATGGCGTGGTATGGCGCGTCACGCCCGATGACGACGGCACGCCGCTGGTCTACGACACCATCCACCCCTGCGGCTGCTACCAGATGTTCTTCCCGGCCAACGGCGTGGTCGCGAGACCGCCACCGGAAACGGACATCGAATGGGCGTTCATGCCCACGTCGCTGCCGCCGCACGGTGCCGGGCACCGGGTGCGGGTGCGCATCGAAGGTGGCACGCACTACGTCCACCACGTTTCGCTGCTCGACAGCGGGCAGCCCGATGGCGCCCCGACGCGATATGCCTTCGCGGCGGACGACGCGCTGCGCGCCCTGCCGCTGCCCGGCGGCGGCAGCCGCAGCGCCTTCCGCCCCGACGGGCTGATTGCCGGCAGCGAACGCGGCGAGCGCTTCCTGTTCTGGCCGATGGGCATCGCCAGTGCCGGCGCGATGCGCCAGTGGGGCCGTCACGCCACGGCTTTTGTCGGCCGGCGGCATTTCGACGATGCAGATTTGCTGGAGCGGCGCTTCGTGCTGCCGGAGCGCTGAATCCGGACAGGAGACAACCATGATCCGCATCGTGAAACTGGGCAGCCCGCGCGCTGCCGACGAAGGGCTGCGCATCGGAACCGTGCGCCGGCCGCCGCGCGGCGTGCCGAAGTCGGACTACGCGTCGGGCGACTGGTACGACGTCTGGTTTCCCAACCTCGCGCCGACCGCCGAGTTGGTGAAGCTCGCGCAGCAGGCGCGCACGCCGGAAGACTGGGCGGCCTTTGCACGCCGCTACCGCACCGAGATGGCCGGGCCCGAAGCGAGCCATGCGCTCGACCTGCTCGCCGCCCTGTCGCATCAGACCAATTTCTCGGTCGGCTGTTACTGCCAAGACGAGGCGCGCTGCCACCGGTCGGTGCTGCGTGCGCTGCTCGCCGAACGCGGCGCCGCCATTGCCTAGCCGCACCCGGGCACGGCACGAACCGGCTGCCGATACGGCCGGTCGCGCCGGTCACGAAACGTGCAACGAGACATCCTCGTGGGTGTCGCAATCCATGCTTCCGTCGCACCGTACTTGACCGACGGCACCGTGCCTGACTGGCATCGCCCACCGCCGTCATGCCCGCGTGGGATAATCCGGGCATACTCATCCGGAGCATTCCATGTACGCCACGCCCGCTGCAGAGATCTTCAAGGCCTACGACATCCGCGGCATCGTCGACAAATCGCTGACCGAGGAGACCTGCCGCGCCATCGGCCATGCGCTGGGCTCCGAGGCGCGGGCGCGCGGGCAGACGGCCATTGCAGTCGGCCGCGACGGCCGCCTGTCCGGCCCGCGGCTCGCTGCCGCGCTGGCGCAGGGTATCTGTGCCGCCGGCGTGGATGTGATCGACATCGGCTGCGTCGCCACGCCCCTGTCCTACTTCGCCGCCTTCCAGCTCGGCACGGATTCCTGCGTCAGCGTCACCGGCAGCCACAACCCGCCCGACTACAACGGCCTCAAGATGGTGCTCGGCGGGCAGACGCTGTTCGGCGAACACATCCAGGGCTTGCGCAGGCGCATCGAAACCGGCGACCTTGCGCAGGGCGGCGGCACGATCCGCCAGGCCGACGTGCGCGAGGACTACATCGCCCGCATCCTCGGCGACGTGAAGCTTGCGCGGCCGATGAAGATCGTCGTCGACTGCGGCAACGGCGTCGCGGGCGACGTGGCGCCGCGGCTGTTCCGCCGGCTCGGCTGCGAGGTTGTCGAATTGTTCTGCGAGATCGACGGCAACTTCCCGAACCACCATCCCGATCCGTCCAAGCCGGAGAACCTCGAAGACGTCATCCGCGCACTGCGCGACACCGACGCCGAACTGGGCCTCGCTTTCGACGGCGACGGCGACCGCTTGGGCGTCGTCACCAAGGATGGCGAGATCATCTACCCGGATCGCCAGCTCATGCTCTTCGCCGCCGACGTGCTCTCGCGCGTGCCGGGCGGGCAGATCGTGTACGACGTGAAATGCACGCGCAACCTCGCGCCGTGGATACGCCAGCATGGCGGCCAGCCGTTGATGTGGAACACCGGCCATGCACTGGTCAAGGCCAAGCTCAAGGAAACCGGCGCGCCGCTGGCTGGCGAAATGAGCGGCCACATGTTCTTCAAGGAACGCTGGTACGGCTTCGACGACGGCCTCTACTCGGGTGTGCGCCTGCTCGAGATCCTCTCGCGCTCGCCCGATGCCAATGCCGTGCTGAAGGCGCTGCCCAACTCCGCGAGCACACCGGAACTGAATCTGAAGATGGCCGAGGGCGAGCCCTTCAAGCTGGTCGAACTGCTGCGCCGCGACGCAAGGTTCGAGGGCGCGCGGGAGATCATCACCATCGACGGCGTGCGCGTCGAGTATGCCGACGGCTTCGGCCTCGCGCGGCCGTCGAACACCACGCCGGTGGTCGTACTGCGCTTCGAGGCCGACAGCGCCGATGCGCTGGCACGCATCCAGGCCGATTTCCGCCGCGCCATCGGCGCGGTCTGGCCGGGCGCGGCGATTCCGTTCTGACGCAGCGCGCGCAAGCGCACGACACACCATCGCCCGGCCAGCCGGCGCATGGGCCGGCGCGCTTCAGGCATGCCGGCCCGGGAGGCGCATGGAATGGACCTCGCACGGCCGCATGGCCTGAGAGCGCCATGCCATGCGGGTTTTGGCGGTGTGGCGTTTCGCCTGCCAGCCGTCCCCCTACTTCGCCTGATCGACTACCGCCATGCCGTCGCGCAGCGCATTGGGCGGATGCTTGACCACACGCGTACCCGCCGCAATGCCGTCGAGCACTTCGACCTCGGCGGCGTTGCGCTGGCCGGTGCGTATCTCGCGCAGGCGCGCGCGGCCGTTCTCGGCGACGAACACTGCCCAGCCGTCGCCGTGTCGGAATACCGCCGGCGCTGGCAGCTTGAGCGCGTCGGCCGCCTCCCACAGCACCACATGCCCGTCTACGCGATAGGCGTCGCCGAGCGGACCGGGTGGATCGACGAAATCCGCCACCACGTTGACGCGCTGCTCTTCGACGCCGAGCGCCGACACCTTGGTGAATGCCGCCGGCTCGACGGTACGCACGCGCGCTTCCAGCGTCTTTGATCCGCCCCAGCCGGTGAGCAGCATGCGCATGCCGGGACGGATGTTCACCGCGTCGGTGGAGAGCACGTCGATCACCACCTCGTAGCGCGACGGATCACCCAGCACCAGCAAAGGCGTTCCCGCCGCGACCACCCGTTCGCTCTTCTCGAGCACACGCAGCACGCTGCCGGCAACCGGCGCGGGCACCTCCACCAGCGCACCCGCCTTGTCCGGCTGCAGCGCGAGCAGGCCGGCACGCACCGCGCGCGCCTCCGCCGCCGCCGAATCGGCACGGAAGCGCGCGGCACGTGCCTCGTTCTGGCTGGTGGTCTCGGCGACACGCGCCTGCTCCAGCGCTTGTGGCGACACGAAGGCCTTCTGCACCAAGCTCTCGACGCGCTGACGCTCGCGACGCGCCTGGGCGTAATCGGCATCGGCATGGCCGGCGCGCTCCTGCGCCTCGCGCACCAGCGCGTCCGCTGCGCTGGCGCGCGCCAGTTGCTCGTCGCGCTCGCGCGAGGACATCGGCGACGGCGCGATGCGCGCGACGACCTGCGCGGCCTTCACCGCATCGCCCTCGAGCAGCGCGATGCGCGCCAGCCGGCCGGCAACCGGCGCCGCGACCACGTAGCGATCATGTGCACGCACCTCGCCGTCTTCGTCGATGGTCACCTGCAGCGGCCCACGCGCGGCCTGCGCGAACTCCACGCGCATCGGCGATGGCATCAGGGCATACACCACGAGGGCGATCACCGCGAGTGCGGCAATGACGTACAGGCTGCGTTTTCCGATCGGGTTCATCCGTTCCATTCTTTCCTGCCATTGTCGTCATTCGCGCGTCTTCAGCACCGCGATCAGGTCGAGGCCGCGCAGGCGGCGCCAGATCGCAAACGCCGACAGCATCGCCGCAGTCGCCACGATCACGAAGGCAAATGCGAAGGTACGGCCGGAGAAGACCAGCGGCAGGCGCATCGTCTCCTGCGCGTCGAGCGCCATGACGAGCATGGCACAGATCCCCGCGCCCACGGCGAACCCCAACGGGATCGCCACCAGCACCAGCACCAGTTGCTCGCCGAGCAGCATGGCGGCCACCTCGCGATGGGTGAAGCCGAGCACGCGCAGGCTCGCCAGTTCGTTGCCGCGCTCCGACAGCGCGATGCGCACGCTGTTGTAGACCACGCCGAACGCGATGACGCTGGCGAACACGATGTTGGCGATGGTCTGCACCAGCAGGCTGCGCGCGATCACGTCGCGGAAGTTGGCCAGCATCGATTCCTTGACGCTGACGCCGCGCACCATCGGCATTTCCTTGAGCCGCCGGTACAGGCGCTCGCGCGCCGCCGGGTCGACTGTCAGATAGGCGCCGCTGAGCGTCTCCGCCGGTTCGTGCATCAGGCGGTTGAGCGCCGGCAGCGACATGTAGGCGCCGAGCCCGACCAGATCGTCCACCGTGGCGGCCAGCACCACCGCCTCGCTGCGGCGGGCGCCTTCCAGCAGTTCGACCATGAAGCGGTCGCCGATCGCCAGCCCGAGCTGGCCGGCCAGCTTGGTCGACAGCACGATGCCTTCGTCGGGCATCGGCGTGGCGCGATAGTCGAGGTCGACCAGCGCATGCAGGTTGCCTTGGGCCGCAAACCCGATCACCGCCGTGCGCTTCTCGCGGTGACCGGCGCGCAGGCGCACCGGCACGGCGCGGAACGGCTCGGCGCGGATCACGCCCGGCAGCTGCGCGATGGCCTCGATCGCCGCAGCCGCGCGCGGGTTGTTCAGTTCGATGGTGATGTCATCCTTGAGCGTGGCACGGAACTGGACGTCGATGATGCGGTCGAGCGCATCGATGCCGTAACGGCCGACGACGATGATTGCCACCGCCAGCGCCAGGCCGAGCACTGAGAGCGCGGCCTTCCAGGGCCGCCGTTCGAGGTTGCGCACCACCATGCGTTCGGTCATCGACAGCCAGCGCTGGAAGCCGGCGCGCTCGATCCAGCCGGGGCGGAAGCGCGCGGGCGTCGGCGGCCGCATCGCCTCGGCCGGCGGCAGCCGGATCGCGCCCAGCACCGCCACATAGGCGCCAGTGAATGCGGATGCCGCGCTGATCGCGACCGACATCGCGAGGCCGCGGACGCTGAGCTGCCATTCGTAATGCGGGAAGTGGAAGAAGTCGCGATAGATCGCCGCCAGTCCTTCGCCCAGCCACGCGGCAACCGGAATGCCGAGCAGCGTGCCCGACACCACGACCAGCAGCGCGAGCTTGACGAAGTGCGCCGCAATCGCACGGTTGCCATAGCCGAAGGCCTTGATCACGCCGAGCTGGTCGCGCTGTATTGCGACCAGCCGCGACAGCACGATGTGCACGATGAACGCGGCGACACCGAGGAAGATCGCCGATATCACGCCGCCGTAAATGCTGTCCTGCCGAATTTCGTCGCGGATCACCTTGTCGGACAGGTGCTCGCCACGGCCGTAAGCGCCGATCGCGCCGTAGCGTTCGAGCAGGCGGTCGAGCGCAGTGATCACGTCGCGTTCCGACGCACCGGGTTCCAGCCCCAGCGCGACACGGTTGAAGGCACCATCCATGTCGTAGGCATTCTCGAGCGCAGCGCGCGACATCCAGAGGATGCCGTAGCGCCGGTCGTCGGGCAGGCCGCTGGCCGGGCGCAGCGTGTAGATGAACTCCGGCGAGATCGCGATGCCGACGATGACCAGCCGTTCGCGCCGGCCGTTGATCACCGCGGTAATCGTCGCGCCGGGCTCGAGGCGGTTGGCGCGCGCGAAGGCCTCGCTCGCCAGAACCTCGTCGCGCGCCCCGGCCGCGACGGTGCGGCCGCTGCGCAGGTGCAGCCGGTTGAGCCGCGGCGAGCCGCCGTCGGGCAGCGAGATCAGCTGCGCCGTCGCCGGCTCGGCCAGATCGGGCACGTCGAGCATCACTTCCAGCGTGATCCCGGTCTCGACCGCGCGCACGCCGGGCATGGCCGCGATGCGCGCTGCAACCGACTCGGGTGCGCGCTTGACGTTCGCGAACACATCGGCGAAACGGTACTCGGCGTAATAGCGATCGCGTGTGTCGACCAGGCTCTCGACCATGCCGCGCATAGTAAGAAATACCGCGATGCCGCACATGACGACTGCAGTCACCGCGAGCACCTGCCCGCGCAGGTGCCAGATGTCGCGCAGCAGCTTGCGGTCGAGCGCGCCGATCCGAACGCTCACCATGACAGTTCCGCCGGCGACGCCTTGGCCGCGTTGGCCCCGATCTCGGCGATGCGGCCGCTGCCGATGTGGATCACGCGGTCAGCCATCGCGGCGATCGCGGCGTTGTGGGTGATCACCACGGTCGTCGTGCCGAGTTCGCGATTGACGCGGTCGAGGACTTCCAGCACCACCTTGCCGCTGGCGAAATCGAGCGCGCCGGTCGGTTCGTCGCAGAGCAGGACATCCGGCCGCTTGGCCACGGCGCGGGCCACCGCGACGCGCTGCTGCTCGCCGCCGGAAAGCTGCGCCGGAAAGTGGTTCAGCCGGTCGCCGAGCCCGACTAGGCGCAACGCCTCGTCCGGCGCCAGCGGCCGGGCGGCGATCTCGGTTACCAGCGACACGTTTTCGAGCGCGGTGAGGCTGGGAATCAGGTTGTAGAACTGGAATACGAAGCCGACATGCTCGCGCCGGAAGCGTGTCAACGCCTCGTCGGTGGCCGCCGTCAGATCGTGATCGAGGTAATGCACCTCCCCTGCTGTCGGCACGTCAAGCCCGCCGACGATGTTCAGCAGCGTCGACTTGCCGCTTCCCGAGGCGCCGAGCAGCACGACGAACTCGCCGGCATACAGGTCGAGGTCGACCTCGCGCAGCGCATGGACCTCGACTTCGCCCATGCGATAGACCTTGGAGACGCCCCTGACGCGGAAGACCGGCTCGTTGCCCATGCATCCATTCTGCACCTGCACGGCGCCGCCGACTTGCGCGGCATCAACTCGGGCGGCGGCTGATGCTTGCCGAATTCAGCCGCGCGGATTCGGCGGCGGCCCTTCCCAGGGCGGCGGCGTCAGGCCGCGCTTCAGCATCCAGTCGCGCACCGCGAGCCCGGTCGCCGCCGGCCAGGGTCTGAGCTTTCCCGGCGGCACGAGGATGGTTTCGACGAGTTCCTCGTTGAGGCGAATCTCGCCATGGCAGCGTGCGTGGTAGGCGATGATGATCTGATTCATGCGCTCGAACGGATAGAGGCCGATCAGTTCGAGCGACTCGGTCTGCAAGTTCACCTCTTCGGCGATCTCGCGGCGGATACCGTCCTCCGGCGTCTCGGCACGCTCGAGGAAGCCGGTGATCAGCGCGAAGAAGCGCTGCGTCCATTCGGCGTTGCGCGCGAGCAGCACCTGGCCGTCGCGGTCGGTGCATTCGATCAGCGCGGCCACCACCGGCACCGGGTTGTCCCAATGCACGAAGCCGCAGGCCGCCTTGCTGCAAGCCATGCGGATCTGGCCACCGAGTGGGGTTTCGGCCAGCGGCGAGGCACAGCGTGGGCAGTAGAGGTAGATCATGGCGTCTCCGTGGGCTGCGTCGTCGCTGCCGGCGTCTGCGTTTCGGCCTGCGGCCTGGCGGGTTCGTCGTCGCCGAGCACCGCATCGGCGGCCTTGCCGACGCCCTTGCCGACGATCTTCACGGTGCCGATCGCGGCATCCGCCGCCACGCCCACCACGCCCGCCGTCAGCGACACCGCGGTGCTGGCGACGCTGACGACTGCGCACCCAGGCAGCAGCGATACCATCAGCAGAAGCGGCAGCCCGCGTTTACTCATCGCATGCTCCGCGTGTCGGCGCCGGGTCCGCTCAGCGCATCTTGGGATTGAGGGTGCCGCGGTTGTAGTCCTTGTCGCCCGGCATCACGTAGCGGCCGCCCATCCAGCCGCCCTGCGCGCCTTCCGGCCGCAGGTGGTTCTCCGGCCAGGTGTCGGCAACCTTCCTGGCATCGGCCTGCTTCGCCGTCTCGAGGAACTCCCAGCGGCCATTCGGCAGCAGTCGCACCTTGTCGCCGGCGACGGTGGTGGCGTCGATGGTCGCACCTTCCCCTGCCATGGAAGGCGCACAGATGCTTGCTTCCAGGGCAACCAATGCCAGCAGGCGCATCACAGCTTGCTTTCCGCCCATGCCTTCACGGAAGCCAATGCAGACGGGAGTTTTCCAGCATCGGTACCGCCGGCCTGCGCCATGTCCGGCCGGCCGCCGCCCTTGCCGCCGACCTGTTGGGCAACGTGGTTCACCAGCTCGCCGGCCTTCGCCTTCGCCGTGAGGTCGGAGGTCACCCCGGCAATCAGCGACACCTTGCCCTCGGCGCTGCTGGCCAGCACGATCACCGCGCTGCCGAGCTTGTCCTTGAGTTTGTCCATCGTTTCGCGCAGCGTCGCGACGTCGGCGCCTTCGAGCGCCGCGGCGAGCACCTTGGCGCCCTTCACCTCCGCCGCCTGTGCGGCGAGGTCGTCGCCCTGCGAGGCGGCGAGCTTGCTCTTCAGCCGCGCGAGTTCCTTTTCAAGCGACTTCACGTTGTCCATGATATGCGCCACGCGCGCCGCGGCTTCGGCCGGCTGCGCATGCAAGTGCGCGGCGATCTCGGCCAGACGCGCGTTCTGCTGCTGCACCCAGGCGACCGCGTTGTCGCCGGTGATCGCCTCGACGCGGCGCACGCCGGCCGCCACGCCGCCTTCCATGACGATCTTGAACAGGCCGATGTCGCCGGTGCGCGCGACGTGCGTGCCGCCGCACAACTCACGCGAGCTGCCGATGTCGAGCACGCGCACTTCGTCGCCGTATTTCTCGCCGAAAAGCATCATCGCACCCAGCTTCTGCGCCTCGTCGATTGGCAGCACGCGCGCCTGCGTCGCCGCGTTGGCGATGATCTCGGCATTGACGATGCGCTCGACGCGAGCAATCTCGTCGTCGCTCATCGGCTGCGTGTGGGCGAAGTCGAAGCGCGTCTTGTCCGAATCGACCAGCGAACCTTTCTGCTGCACGTGGCCGCCGAGCACTTCGCGCAATGCCTTGTGCATGATGTGGGTGACCGAATGGTTGCGCGCGGTGCGGGCACGCGCGACGGTGTCGACGCGCGCAGTCACGCCGTTGCCGACGGTGAGCTTGCCGGTGGTCACCACGCCGTGATGGCCGAACACCGCGGCCTGGATCTTCTGCGTGTCTTCGACGGCGAAGATGCCATGGGTGCTGCGCAGCTCGCCACGATCGCCGACCTGACCGCCGGATTCGGCGTAGAACGGCGTGACGTCGAGCACGACCACACCCATGTCGCCTTCGACGAGTTCGTTGACCGCCGCCCCGTCCTTGTACAGCGCGAGGATGTTGCCCCTGGCTTCGAGCACGTCGTAGCCGTGGAAGGTGGTCGACGGACCCTCGTAGTCGAGGTTGGCGGCCATCTTGAACTTGCCGGCGGCGCGCGCCTGCTCCTTCTGGCGCGCCATCGCCGCATCGAAGGCGGCGGTGTCGACCTTCACCTCGCGCTCGCGGCAGATGTCGGCCGTCAGGTCGAGCGGGAAGCCGTAGGTGTCGTGCAGCTTGAACGCCGTCTCGCCATCGAAGGTGTCAGCGCCCGACTTGGTCATCTCGCCGAGTTCGCTTTCGAGGATCGCCATGCCGTTCTCGATCGTCGCAAAGAAGCGCTCTTCCTCTTGGCGAAGGATGTCCATCACGCGGCGCTCGCCGTTTGCCAGCTCGGGATAGGCGGTGCCCATTTCGGCGACGAGGTCCGGCACCAGCTTGTGGAAGAACGCGGCACGCGCGCCGAGCTTGTAGCCGTGGCGGATGGCGCGGCGGATGATCCGGCGCAGCACGTAGCCGCGGCCTTCGTTGCCGGGGATCACGCCGTCGGCGATCAGGAACGAGCAGGCGCGGATGTGGTCGGCCAGCACCTTGAGCGAGGGGCTGGCGAGGTCGGCGGTTTTCGTCTCGCGCGCGGCGGCCCGGATCAGGTTCTGGAACAGGTCGATCTCGTAGTTCGAATGCACGTGCTGCATCACCGCCGCGATGCGCTCGAGGCCCATGCCGGTGTCGACCGAGGGCTTGGGCAGCGGATGCATGACGCCGGCCTCGTCGCGGTTGAACTGCATGAACACGTTGTTCCAGATCTCGATGTAGCGGTCGCCGTCCTGCTCGGGCGATCCCGGCGGGCCGCCCCAGATTTCCGGACCGTGGTCGTAGAAGATCTCGGTGCACGGGCCGCAGGGGCCAGTGTCGCCCATCATCCAGAAGTTGTCCGAGGCGTAGCGCGCGCCCTTGTTGTCGCCGATGCGCACGATGCGATCCTCCGGCACGCCGATGTCGCCTGCCCAGATGTCATAGGCCTCGTCATCCTCGGCGTACACAGTGACCCACAGCTTGTCGGCCGGCAGCTTGTACACCTCGGTCAGCAGTTCCCAGGCGTACTTGATCGCATCACGCTTGAAGTAGTCGCCGAAGCTGAAGTTGCCGAGCATCTCGAAGAACGTGTGGTGCCGCGCGGTGTAGCCCACGTTCTCGAGGTCGTTGTGCTTGCCGCCGGCACGCACGCACTTCTGCGAGGTCGTGGCCCGCGTGTAGGCACGCTTGTCGAAGCCGAGGAATACGTCCTTGAACTGGTTCATCCCGGCGTTGGTGAACAGCAGCGTGGGATCGTCGTGCGGCACGAGCGAGCTGGAGGCAACGACCTGGTGGCCCTTGGAGGCGAAGAAGTCGAGGAACTGCTGGCGGATTTCGGCGGATTTCATGGGTGAGCGATGCACGGGATTTGCGAATCAACGCATTGTATCATCGGCGAAAATCACGAATCGGCGGAGGAGGCGGCCATGCCCTACGTTCTGGCGCTCGACCAGGGCACCACGAGTTCGCGCGCGATCGTGTTCGACGAGCACGCGAACATACGTGCAGTCGCGCAGCAGGAACTGCGACAGATCTACCCGCAACCGGGCTGGGTCGAACACGATCCCCTCGAGATCTGGCACGGGCAGCTTGCCTGCGCGCGGCTGGCGCTGGACCGCGCCGGCATCGGCGCGCGCGAGATTGCGGCGATCGGCATCACCAACCAGCGCGAAACCACCGTGCTGTGGGACCGCATCACCGGCGAGCCGCTGGCCAACGCCATCGTGTGGCAGGACCGGCGCACCGCCGACGCCTGTGCCGCGCTGAAGGCCGCCGGGCACGAAGCCACGGTGCGCGCGAAGACCGGACTGGTGCTCGACCCCTACTTCTCCGCCACCAAGCTCAAGTGGCTGCTCGACAACGTGCCGGGCGCACGCGAGCGTGCGACGCGCGGCGAACTCGCCTTCGGCACTGTCGATAGCTGGCTGGCGTGGCGGCTGTCTGGCGGGCAACTGCATGTGAGCGACATCTCGAATGCCTCGCGCACCGCGCTGCTGAACCTCGCCCGCGGCGAGTGGGATGACGACCTGCTCGCGCTGTTCGACATTCCGAAAAGCCTGCTGCCGCGCGTGGTGCGTTCAAGCGGCGTCATCGGTGCCATCGACCCGACGTTATTCGGCGTCGAAGTTCCGATCGCGGGCATCGCCGGCGACCAGCAGGCCGCGCTGTTCGGCCAGGGCTGCCACGCGGCGGGCCAGGCGAAGAACACTTACGGCACCGGCTGCTTCCTGCTTATGCACACCGGCGCCGAGCGCATCGAATCTGCCAACGGCCTCATCACCACCTGCGCGGCGCAGACCGGCGCGGCGATCGAGTACGCGCTCGAAGGCAGCGTGTTCATCGGCGGCGCGGTGGTGCAGTGGCTGCGCGACGGGCTCGGCATCATCGGCAGTTCGGCGGAGATCGAGGCGCTCGCCGGCAGCGAGCCCGACAGCCACGGCGTGGTGTTCGTGCCAGCCTTCACCGGCCTCGGCGCGCCGTGGTGGGATGCGAACGCGCAGGGCGTGATCGTCGGCCTCACGCGCGGCACCACGCGCGCACACATCGCGCGCGCCGCGCTCGAATCGATCGCCTTCCAGTCGGCCGACCTGGTGCGCGCGATGGCGCGCGACGCCCACGTCGCATTGCCCGACCTGCGCGTCGACGGTGGCGCCACCGCCAACGACCTGCTGATGCAGTTCCAGGCCGACCTGCTCGGCTGCGCGGTGCTGCGCCCGCGCGTGCAGGAGACGACCGCCCTCGGGGCAGCCTACCTCGCCGGCCTCGCCGTCGGCGTGTGGCCGGACGAGGCGGCCATCGCGCAGCAATGGCAGGTCGAGCGCCGCTTCGAACCATGCATGCCGCGCGACGACGCCAGCGCGCGCATGCGCCTGTGGCGTGCGGCGATCTCGACCACCAAGTCCTGGAGCCACAAGCGGCGCGATTCGCTGCTCTGATTTTCTGAAACGGCCCGGCCTGGAAGGCGCATCCACCGGCGCTCAACGGGCAGGCATGCCGGAGACACGCATGGAATGGCGCCCCCAAGCCGGCATGGCTGAAGATCGCCTATTCATGCGCCCCACGGGGCGGCGCTCAGTCGGCCATCACCGTGCGCTCGGCGGCCCAGGCGCGCAGATCCTCGATCTTCTCGGCCATGACGACGGACAGCGGCCGCGTGCGCTGCAGTTCGGCGACCAGCGAGGCGGTGGAGATCGGCTGGTTGCTGGCGTGCGACTCGTAGAGCGAAGAAACGATGGCCTGTTCGATCTCGGCACCGGCGAAGCCGTCGGCAGCTTCGGCAAGCTGGCGCAGGTCGAATGCGGCCGGATCGAGTTGGCGGCGGCGCAGGTGGATGCTGAAGATCTCGACGCGCGCCGGCGGCAGCGGCAGGTCGACGAAGAAGATTTCGTCGAAGCGGCCCTTGCGCAGCAATTCCGGCGGCAGGCCGGTGATGTCGTTGGCGGTAGCGACCATGAACACGCGCGCCTTGCGTTCCGAAAGCCAGGTGAGCAGCGTGCCGAGCACGCGGCGCGAGACGCCGCCGTCGCTGTCGCCGCCGTCGGTGGCGAGGCCCTTCTCGATCTCGTCGATCCACAGCACGCAGGGCGCCATGGCGTCGGCCGATTGCAGCACCGCGCGCAGGTTGCGCTCGGTTTCGCCGTGGAACTTGTTGTAGAGCGTGGCGAAATCGAGCCGCAGCAGCGGCACGCCCCAGGCACCCGCGATCGTCTTGGCGGCGAGGCTCTTGCCCGCGCCCTGCACGCCAAGCAGCAGCACGCCACGCGGCATGTCGAGCCCCTGCGTACCCGGCGCCCCGGCGAACACGCTGCGCCGCTGCGACAACCAGCGCTTGAGCGAGGCCATGCCGCCGATCTGGTCCATGCTGCCGGTATCGATTTCGATTTCCAGCGCGCCGTCGGCGAGCATCTCCTGCTTGTTCTTGAGCACGCGCGAAATGTCGTTCATCGTCAGCTCGCCGTCGTCGCGGATGGCGAGGCTGATCAACCGCTTGATGTCCTCCTCGCAGAGGCCGAGAAGGTGCTGCTGCAGCAATGCCAGCGCATCCGGATCGCCGGTGACGCGGCGGCCCTTGTTCTGCACCGCATAGAGGTCGAACTCGTTCTTGATCATGGCGCGGATGGCATTGGCATCCGGCAGGCGCAGCTTGAAGCGCGCCGCGTGGCGCGCGAGATCGGGCGGCAGTTCCAGCGCCGGCGACAGCAGCACCAGCGTGCGCGCGCATTCGCCATAGCCGTGGGAAATTTCCTTCAGCAGGCGCAGGTTGACCGGGTCATCGAGGAAGGGATGCGCATCGCATAGCAGGTACACACCTGCGTCGCCCGAGCGGTCGATGTGGCGCAGTGCCTGCTGCAGGGCATGCGTGTCCTCGAAGACATGCGTGCGGCCTTTTTTCTCGCCCAGGGCGGAGGTGTGGCCTTCCACCGTGCCGAAGCGGTGGTCGGCGTGATGCACGTCGTATTTGAAGTTCTCGCGCGCCAGGCCGTCGGCCACGCTCCAGGTGAAGAACGCCAGCTCGTCGGTGGCGGCGGCCTTCTGCACCAGCGCGCGAACCTTGGTTTCTTCGTGCGATTCGACGATGACAATCGGAAAGCGCGAGCGCAGCACCAGGCGCAGATCGTTCAGGTCGTCCATATCCATCCTCCTTCGGGCGGGAGGATTCTAGCCCGGATAATTCGGAAGCCACCGAAAAAATAAACCCGGCAAAGCCGGGTTTCGCGCAAACGCGTGCAGACGCGGCCGATGCCGGCCGGATTCGCTCAGCGATGCTGCGCGTCGTGCTTCTGGCGATGGATGCGGCGGCTCTCGACGTTCTGCGCATGGTGGATGCGCGCGCGCTCGCGGCGCGTCACCACGCCGTCGGACTTGGCCTTGTCTTCGATCGCGTCGACGCGATCCTGGCCGCGCTCGAGGCGTGCGGTTTCGCGCTTGTTGAGTTCGCCCGAGGCGATGCCCTGGTCGATGCGACGTTCCTGGTTGGCCTGGCGCTTGTCGATGCGTGGCGTGTTGGCGCCGGCAAGAGCGGGCAGGGTAACGGCGCCCAGCATCAGGGCGGCAATGGCGGCTATGAGCTTGTTCATGACTTTATCTCCTGGTTGATTGTTTGGCGGCATTCGCATGCCACGAGCAAACGATAGCCCAATACGCCGCTGGAATTCGAGTAAGCGTTTGTAAGCCTTCGTAATCGGGATTACACGTCGCCCGCGGAAATTGCGGCGGGCAGGTCGAGGCGGTCGGTAATTAGGCCTGACACGCCGGCATCCAGGAGCCTGCGGGCCTCAAGGGGATCGTTGCAGGTATAAACGACGATCGGTACGCCGGCTGCCCGCGCGGCTTCAAGCGCCGTTTCGCGCAGCGAAGACCATTCGCAATGCACAGACACGGCGTTGGCGCGGCGCACAATTCCGAGCCAGTCGACCGGCAGGTCGCGAAACAGCACGCCGCGCGGCAAGTCGGGTGCCAGCTTCTGCGCCTCGCGCAGCGCCGTCAGCGAGAAGGACGACAGCACCAGGTCAAGCTCGCCGCCGTGGCCCAATGCGACGCGCGCGACTTCGCGCCCGGTCTCGCTTTCGTACCCTTGTGCCGGCTTGATCTCGACGTTTGCCGCCAGCCCGAGCACACGGCAGGCATCAAGCGCCTTGTCGAAGGCCGGCACCGGTTCGCCGGCGAAACGCGCATCGAGCCAGCTACCGGCATCCAGACGGCGGAGATTGTCAAAGGGCGTGTCGGATACGCGCCCGGCGCCGTTCGTGGTGCGCTCGAGGGTTTCGTCGTGGATCAGCACGGGCACGCCGTCGGCGCTCAGCATGACGTCGAATTCGACAGCGCGGAAGCCGTGTTCGGCCGCAGCACGCAGACCGGCGAGCGTGTTCTCTGGCGCCATCGTGCCGCCACCGCGGTGGGCAAGCAGCCGCGGCAGGCGCCAGGGCCGGGTCAGCGGATGCAACAGCCGTTGAGCCGGGTAACGGCGGAATCGAGCGCGCCCTTGGCCGGCTTGCGGTCGGACCAGAGGTTGTCGAGCTCTTCGTTGAGCACACGGCGCACGGCACCCTCGTTGATGATCCGGGTTGCGCGCGATGCGAGGGTCGCCGGCTTGTTGGTGAGCTGGGCGATCGCCGTGGTGACGTGAACCAGATCGGATTTGAGCAGTTCGCTCCCCGAGGCCAACAGGCCCGCGCGGTCGAGTGGCAGGGATCCGAGCCGCACTTGCAGGTCGACCTGCGTCTGCGGCGAGAGCAGGAAGCTCACGAATCTCGCAGCCGTGCGGTACTGTGCCGGCGACTTGCCGCCGCCGACCCACATCGACGGGCCCGAGGCGAGGGTGTTCTGCGGCGCGCCGCGGATGTCGTCGTGATGCGGCAGCGGGGCTACGCCGATCTCGAACGCCGCGGTCTGCCGCAGGCTCGGATAGGCGTTCGACGACGCGGTGAGCACGGCACAGTTCCCGGCAGCGAACTGGGTCTCGGCCTCGGTGCCATCGCCGAACACGTGCATGTAGCGTGACGTGACCCAGCTTTTCATCATCGCGAGGTGCTTGACCTGGATGAGGTTGTTGACCGATAGCGCCTCGCGCTTGCCGCTGTTGGTTGCGACAGCCTGGTTGTGCCAGGCGCTGGTGTTCTCGACATGCACCCAGCCGGGCTGCGTGGTGGTATAGGGGCAACCGTAGCCCGCGTCGTAGAGCTTGCCAAGCGCGGTCTGCAGGTCGAACCAGGTCGCCGGGGGGGCGCTGGCGTCGATGCCAGCGCGGCGGAACGCATCCTTGTTGAAATACAGGATGGGCGTGCCGAGGTCGATCGGCAGCGCGACCAGCCGGCCCGATACGTCGAGCGGCGCGAGGCTCATCGTCGGTGGCGGACGCAGCGTCTGCAGGGGGACTTTCGCGTCCTTCATGACGGCATCGAGCGACTTGAAACGGGCCTTCGAGGCCAGAAGACGCGCCTGGCTGTCCTCGGCCAGGATCATCAGCGCCGGCAGGTTCCCTTCGTCCCACTTGCGATCGATCACGCGGATGCGGTCGCTCGGATACTCGGCATTGAAACGGTCGACGATCCGCGTCAGCTCGGCGCCCTTGATCGGCCCCAGCTCATGCACCAGTTCCAGCTCGGCTGGGGCGGCAGCGGCGCTTTCCGCCGCCGGCTTCTTCGTCTTGCCCCCAGCCGGCGCCGCTACGGCAATCCACGATTGCCCCGCCAGCACCGCCAGGGAAACGACCATCACGGAACGAAGCGTTTTCTTGATCATCAGGATCTCCACGACGGCAGACGGACTTCAGTCGGCAATTACGGCACCGCCCGGCGAAAAACCAACGCGGATTATACCGGCGTCCGATCGAGGCCCCGCGGCGCCGCACAAGTTGACCCAACTCAAGACGAAATGCAGCGCCGAGGATCATGATTTCATCATGTAGCCATGATGAGGGAGACGCCCGGCGAAAGGTCGGGGTGCCCGCTTTGTAGTTTGGATGATCCGGCGCAGTCCGGGAACGCAGGAGCGTGCGTGGAACGAGCGAACAAGCATGTCGAAGAAGGTGAAGTCATCGACCAGGAAGCCCGCGCGGGCGACGACGGTAACGATGCGCTGCGCCTGTGGTTGAGGATGCTGTCCTGTACCAGCCTGATCGAGCGCGAAGTGCGGTCGCGGCTGCGTCAGGAGTTCAACATCACCCTGCCGAGGTTCGATCTCATGGCACATTTGGAGCGCTCGCCGGAAGGCCTGCGGATGGGTGATCTGTCACGCAGGATGATGGTGACCAGCGGCAACGTGACGGGTATCACCGATCAGCTCGAGGCCGAAGGGCTGGTGGTGCGTGAATTCAGTCCGGATGACCGGCGCGCTTTCATCGTGCGCCTGACGGCGAATGGCCGGCGCGCGTTCCGGCGCATGGCGCAGGCTTACGAGCGCTGGATCGGCGAGATGTTCGACAATCTTCCAGTCCGCGACCGCGATCAGTTGCTGCGCCTTCTGGGTAATCTCAAGCACGAACTTCATGAAGCCGCGCCCGGCTGACTTCCGGTAGGGTCTGTTCTCATTCCATCCATGGATCGCGGGTGGAATGCACACAGACCCTTAAGAATCGGCGCGTCCGGTCGTTGTTTCATGAAACGCCTACCCGGACATGCCATGCGACACCGAAATCCCGCCCTGCTCCTGCCCTTGGTGAGCCTGACACTGCTTACCGCGTGCGAGCAACTGGGCATCGAGAATCCGGAGAAGGTGGCAGCTCGCAAGGAGGCCGAGAGCAAGGCGATCGGCGCCGCCTGCCGCCACGCCGGCCGTGCCATCGAGGATTGCTACGCGCTCAACGCCAAGGCGTTGAAAGCGGCGGTTTTTGCCGGCTGGAAGGAAATGAACGATTACATGCGGGACAACAAGATCGATGCCGTCACACCGCAGATCGCAAACGCGGCACCGGCCACAAAACCGGCTGCCGAAGGTGGCGACGGGGGCGAGCACGCCGGAGCGGAAGCGCCCGGTCACGGCAAGTCTTCCGAGCGGGCAGAAGCCGGCCCGAGCGAAGGCAAACCGGGAAAGAACGGCTCGCGCTCGCGCGGCTGATCAGTCTGCCGGGCGAACGAGTTCGCCCCGCCGTTCGTGCCACCAGCGCACGAACTCGGTCACGGCGATGGGTTTGCTGAAGTAGTAGCCCTGCACACGCTGGCAGCCATACTCGCTCAGCAAGGTCCAGGTTCCCTTGGTTTCCACGCCTTCCGCGACGACTTCGAGGCGCAATCCCTGTGCGAGCTGGATCATCGAGCGCACGATCTCGCGATCCTGCGGGGACTCGTCCATGCGGCGCACGAACAACTGGTCGATCTTGAGTTCGTTGAGCGGCAACTGACGCAGGTAGGCCATCGAGGAATAGCCGGTGCCGAAATCGTCGACCGCCAGCCGGCAACCCAGGTCGCGCAAGCGGTACAGAATGCCCAGGCTGTGCTGCTCGTCCGAGATCATGGCGCTCTCGGTCAGCTCCAGCGTGAGGCGATCCGCCGGCACGTTCCAGATGGTGAGCGCCTGCTCGATCATGTCGGGCAGTTCTTCGTCGCGCAGGTCATTGGCGGTCAGGTTGATCGACAGGCGCAGCGGGATGCCTTCGAGCGCGAACTCGGCGAGCGTGCGCGCCGCGCGGGTGACGAGCCAGCGAGAGAACTGTGGGCTGACACCGGCCTCCTCCGCGATCTCGACGATGAACTGCGGCGCGACCGTCTCGCCCGCCGCGTGCTGCCAGCGGAGGAGTGCCTCGGCGTGCATGCAGGCACCGGTCGACGCATCGACTTGCGGCTGCAGGTAGAGCTCCAGCCTGTCGTCGCGCAATGCCTGCAGAAAGCCCTGCTCGATAGCAGCATAACGCGCGGCGGAGTGGTCCATCTCCGGACGGAATATCTCGGAGCGTTCGCCGTTGCGCTGGGCTTCGTGCAGCGCCAGTCGCGCCCCCTGCAGCAGCGTTTCGGCATCGCGACCGCCTTCCGGAAACAGGGCGGCGCCGGCAACCGGCGTCAGGCGATACTCGCGCCCGAGAATCGGAAATGCAGCGTCGAACAGGTGCAGCAGGCGCGTCATGGCAAGCGTGACATGCGGCGCGTTGGCCAGCGCGGGCAGCACCACGACGAGCTCCCACTCCGCGCCGAGATAGAGCGTGTCGCGCGGACGCAGTGCGCGATGGACGCGTCCTACCATCTGCCTTAGAAGACGCCGCGAAAGCGCTGCCGGCATCCGCAGCAGCACCGGCCCGACCTCGATGCGCAGCACAACCACCGCAACGTGCTCGCCCGGCTTGCCTTCGGCTACCGCATTGTCCAGTACCGCGATGGCCTGGCGCAGATTCGGCAGTCCGCTGCGCTCGTCGAATTCCTCGGCATGGACATGCAGCGACTCGCGATATCCCGCAGCGGCTTCGCCGAGAATGGCGCAGAGGAACATGACCACCTTGTTGACAGCGCGCACCATGTCGACACTGCGCTGCGCGCCGCCGGGCAGATCGCCGAAGGCAAGCGCGAGACTGCGATCCATCAGCCGGTTGGCAGCCGCCAGCAGCCAGTCCGCGGGCACGCCGGCAGCGATCAGCTCGAGCCACGCCGACGTCAGCGCATTGAGCCAGCGCGGCGAGAAATCCCAATGGGCGAACTGCGAGAAAAGTTCCGAGAACGCCGCGTAGACGAGCGCGCAACCCTTCTCGTCCTCGGAGACCTCGCTCGGATCGAGTGCGCGCCAGTCTTCGCGCAAACGACTGACGAATCCGGACACATCGGCGAGTTCCGCAAACACGCGCAGTGCCGCTCGCGTTCCGTCATCAATCGAAAACTCGGCAAGTCGGGCCTGTACCGCTTCGAAATCGACGACGATCTGCAGCGCCTCTCGCTCAGCCGGGTTGTCCGCGTCTTCCGGAAACAACTCGGTGCGTTCCGGTGGCCATTCCATCACGAGAGGTAGAATTCCCTAGGGTCGATGCCGTAGGCGTTTGGAGCAAGCGCCTTCTTGATGTGGTAGGTGCTGCCGTCGGGCGCCGATGGATCGTAGAGCAGGTCGAGCGTAGGCGGATACCGGTTGGGCGATTTGTCCTGCGCCAGTAGCACCATGACCTTGGGCTTCATCCGCCGCACCCGGTTTTGCGAGATCACGACTGCAACCTCGCCGGTATTCAGCTCGACCAGGGTTCCGACCGGGTACAGGCCGATGCACTGGATGAACTGGTCGACGACGTTTGCGCTGAACTTGCTGTCGCGCAACTGGTTGATGCGCTCCAGCGCCTGCTGGTTGGTGAACGCATTGCGGTAGCTCGTGTCGCGCGTCATCGCGCAGTACGTGTCGGCCAGCCCCGCCATTTCGGCGAACAGCCCGATCTCGCCGCCAGACAGTCCGTGCGGGTAGCCGCTGCCATCGACGCGCTCGTGGTGTTTCTCGACGATGTCGAACAGGTCGAGCGAGACCTCGGGGTTGCTGTCCAGAATGACGAGGCTGCGCGCAACGTGCGTCTTGAACTGCTCGAACTCCGCGGGCGTCAGATCGCCCGTCTTGCGCAAAAGCTCGGATGGCAGGCCGATCTTGCCCAGATCCTGCATCAGCCCGGCCGTGCCCAGCATGGTGAGATGAACTTCCGGCAGGCCGATGTGCCTGCCAACGACCATCAGCAGCACCGAAACGTCGAGCGCGTGATCGTAGGAATACTGGTCGGTACGCTTGAGGCGGTTGAGCCAGATTAGCGCATCCGGGTTGCGCACGACGCTGGTGACGAGTCCGCCGACGCTGGCGCGCACCTTCTCCAGGTCCGGTGCGCGTTCGTCCTCGAGGTCGTGGATCAGGCGCTCGACCGTGGTTTGCGCCTCTTCGTACAGCGGGCTGGCGCGCAGCACTTCTTCTTCGAGTTCGGCCTGATCCTCGTAGACGACGATGGCCCCGCTGCCGCCGCCTTGCTGCGCCTTCTCGCGCGCGGCAATCCGCTTCGCCACATTGATGTCGATATCCGGCGTGCCGCCGCGGAACCAGTCCGCGAACGGTTTCATCCAGCTTGCCGCGTAATCGAACAGGCCGGGCGAGTCGTCGATCGCATTGCGGTTGTCGCGCATGCGATTGCGGAGTTCGGTCGCGGTTTCCTCCTCCGCGGCCTCGCCGCCGATGGCACGCCGCGAATCGAGCTTGCCGCCCCCCATGCCGATGCCGCCGGCCGCGACACCCGCCTTGGGCACGCCGCCGCGGTCGAGCTGGCGTTTCTGGTTCTCCGTGCGGATGATGCGCAGCACTTCGAAGAAGTCGGGCAGCTTTTCCTTGCCCGGGCGCATGATCTTGACGGTGCGCATCACCGCTTGCCGCTTGGCCTCCGGATCCGGTTTGTCGACCGGTTTCGGCGCGAAATGCACGCCGACCGACCGCGTGCGGTCGACGTAAACGAACTGGCAGATGCGACCCAGTTCGAGAATCTGATCGTCGTCCTCGATCAGGAATCCCTGCAGCAGGAAGGGCGTACCGAGCCATGGACGATCGAGTTCCGCGACAAACATGCCGCGCCTCAAATCGCCGATGGCCACCACTTCGCTCACTTTTCGACCCCGATCGTCACGTCCGGGCGGAATCCCGCCAAGCCTGTCCTGTTCTCGCTCGATCCTGCATTCTAGCCGCGACCGTGTCCGCGAACCGCCGAAAAGGTCACGCCGGCCGGAAACCGCGGATCACGCAGATGCCCATGTCAAGGGGCCGGGTTGGTATAGCGCAGATGAAGCTGCTCGATGCCATTGAGGACCTCAGGCGCCAGACGCACCTCGCACGCCGCGATGTTTTCCTCCAATTGCGCCATGCTGGTCGCGCCGATGATCGTGCTGCCGGTGAACCAGCGCCCGAACACGAAAGCCAGCGCCATGGTCGCGGGCGATAGCCCGTGTCGGCGGGCAAGCGCCGCGTAGGCCTCGACTGCAGGGCCGACGTTCGGCTTGGCGTAGCGCTGGGCGAAACCGTCGAATAGCGTGACCCTGCCTCGCGCGCGCGGATCCGCGACGTACTTGCCGGACAGGGTGCCGAAACCGAGCGGGGAATACGCCAGCAGCGAGACGTTCTCACGGAAGCACATCTCGGCCAACGCGGTTTCATAGGTCCGGTTGAGCAGGTTGTAGGCGTTCTGAACCGACACCACGCGCGTCAGGCCGTGCAGCTCCGCCTGCTTGAGGAACTCGGCCAGCCCCCAGGGATGCTCGTTCGAAAGGCCGACCCAGCGCACCTTGCCTTCGCGCACGAGTTCGGTCAGCGCATCCAGCTGCTCGGCGATCGACACCGCCGCGCGCTCTTGCTGCGGGTCGAACTGGTACTGGCCGAACATCGGCGAGTTCCGCTCCGGCCAGTGGATCTGGTACAGGTCGATGTAGTCGGTACGCAGTCGCCGCAGCGAGGCTTCGACGGCACTGCGGACGTTCTCGCGATCGAGCGCCAGCGGGCCGCCGCGTATCCACTCGAGCTTGCGGCGCGGCCCGGCGATCTTGGTCGCGACGATGACGCGGTCACGCGGCTGGCGCGCCAGCCAGGTTCCGACGATCTCCTCGCTACGGCCATGCGTTTCGGGCCGCGACGGCACCGAGTAGAGCTCTGCCGTGTCGATGAAATTCACGCCGTGCTGCACGGCATGGTCGAGCTGCGCATGGCCTTCCGCCTCGGTGTTCTGCTCCCCGAAGGTCATCGTACCGAGGCAGACTTCGGATACCTCCGGGCCGTCGAGACCCAGTTTTCTGTAACGCATGCGGGTTGTGCTCAGGGTCAGTCGATGAATCAGGGTATTCTATGCCACCCCGGCGCAGGCGGACCGAAAGCAGGACCGCTCCCGCGCACGACACCTTGACCGCCATGCCCTTGCACACCACGCCCGCCCTGCTGCTCTACTGCCGTCCCGGTTTCGAGAACGACTGCGCCAAAGAGGTCTCCGCCGCCTGTGCGGATATCGGCATCACCGGGTATGCGAAGGCGAAGCCCGATACCGGCTGGCTGCTGTTCGTTCCGCACGGCGACGAGGCGCTCGCCGTGTTGCGCGCCGAACTGCGCTTTGCCGATCTCGTGTTCGCCCGCCAGCTCGTGTTCTGCAGCGCGTTCGTCGACGACCTGCCCGCGGACGACCGCGTGCCCGCGCTCGTCGATGCCGTGAAGACACTCGGCTCCCGCTGCGGCAACGTGTGGCTGGAGACTGCCGACACCAACGAGGCGAAGGAACTCTCCGGCTTCTGTCGCCGCTTTCAGCCGCACCTCGAGCGGGCGCTGATCGTCGACCATGTGCTCCACCCAAAGGACAAGCGCGCGCCACGGCTCAACGTGTTCTTCATCGATTCCAGCCAGGCCTGGGTGGGACTCACCGACCTTGCCAACAGCAGCCCGTGGCCGATGGGCATTCCGCGGCTGCGCATCTCGCGCGACGCGCCGTCGCGCTCGGCGGCCAAGCTCGCCGAGGCCCTGCTTGGCCTGCTTTCCGAGCAGGAGCGCAACCAGCGGCTGGTACCGGGCATGCGCGCCGCCGATCTCGGAGCCGCGCCGGGCGGCTGGAGCTGGCAACTCGCGCAGCGCGGCCTGCGCGTGATCGCCATCGACAACGGCAACGTCTCGCCCACCCTGCTCAAGGGCGAGATGGTCGAGCACGTGCGCGCCGACGGCTTCCACTGGCGGCCGCGCGGCAGCCTCGACTGGATGGTATGCGACATCGTCGACCAGCCTTCGCGCATCGCCCTGCTCGCTGCGGACTGGATCGCCCACGGGCGCTGCCGCGACACCATCTTCAACCTCAAGCTGCCGATGAAGAAGCGCTACGACGAGCTGGAGCGCTGCCGCGCCATCATCGACAAGCGGCTGCGCGAGGCCGACATTGCCTACGTGTTGCGCATCAAGCACCTCTATCACGACCGCGAGGAAGTGACCGCCTACCTGCGGCGCGAACGCTGACGCCGCGCCATGCGGCGAGGCCGCCATGGCGCGGGCGGGCGGGCCGTGTCATAATGCGCCACCGCAAGAGCGTCGCCGGTTGGCCCTTGCCTCCATGATCACCCGTCCGGGTGCCTCTGATCCGCTAGCAGAATCCATCGCCTGAACCGGTACCGCGCAATCCGCGCGGCAGGCCGATTCAGGAGATTTTCATGACATTCGCCGATCTCGGGCTGATTCCCGAGTTGCTGAAGGCGGTGGCCGACACCGGCTACACCGAACCCACGCCGATCCAGGCGCAGGCCATTCCCATCGTGTTGCAGGGCAAGGACGTGATGGGCGGCGCGCAGACCGGCACCGGCAAGACGGCCGGCTTCACGCTGCCGCTGCTGCAGCGCCTGTCACGCCACGCCAACAGCTCGCCCTCGCCGGCGCGCCACCCGGTGCGCGCACTGATCCTCACACCAACGCGCGAACTCGCGATGCAGGTTGAAGATGCGGTACGTACGTACAGCAAGCATCTCGCGCTGCGTTCCACCTGCATCTATGGTGGCGTGGACATGAAGGCGCAAACAGCCGAGCTGCGCGAGGGCCGCGAGATCGTCGTGGCCACCCCGGGCCGGCTGCTCGATCACGTCGAGCAGAAAACCGTGAATTTCAACCAGGTCGAAGTGCTGGTGCTCGACGAAGCCGACCGCATGCTCGACATGGGCTTCATCCCGGACATCAAGCGCATCCTCGCGTTGCTGCCCAAAGAGCGCCAGAGCCTGCTGTTCTCGGCGACATTCTCCGAAGAAATCAAGAAGCTTGCCGACACCATGCTTCGCAATCCGCAACTGATCGAGGTTGCGCGACGCAATCAGGTGACCGACACGGTCACCCACGTCGTGCACCCGGTGAGCAGCGACGGCAAGCGCGCCCTGCTCGCCCATCTGATCAAGTCGCAGGACCTGCGACAGGCGCTGGTGTTCGTCGGCACCAAGTTCGGCGCCAGCCGGCTGGCGGTCTATCTCGCCAAGCAGGGTATCGAGGCCGATGCGATACATGGCGACAAGAGCCAGCAGCAGCGCACCGAAGCGCTCGATGCCTTCAAGACCGGCAAGGTGCGCGTGCTGGTGGCGACCGACGTCGCCGCGCGCGGCCTCGACATCGACGATCTGCCGCACGTCATCAACTACGAACTGCCGCATACCGCCGAAGACTACGTGCATCGCATCGGCCGTACCGGCCGTGCAGGCAAGAGCGGCGACGCGGTGTCGCTGGTCTGCGGCGAGGAAAAGGGCCGCTTGGCCGACATCGAAAAGCTCATCAAGCGCAAGATCGATCAGGTGGTGATCGAGGGCTACGGCCCGGACGACCACTTTCACGAAGCGCCGTCGGACAAGCGCGGCCGCAGCCGGCGCGACGATGCCGAACGTGGCGAGCGCAGCGCACGCGGCGAGAAACGCGAACCGCGCCGCGAGCGCATCGAACGCTCCCGCGGCGAACCCGCGCCGCGCCAAGGCGGGCGTGGTGCAAAAAAGGACGAACTGCCCGGTGGATTCGACTGGCGCAAGCCCTATGAGCCGGCGCAACCCGAGCCCGTGGCCGCCACCGACGAAGCGCAACTCGGGCGGCCCCACCCGGTTTCGCCCCGCCGACCCAAGCGGCCGGTTGCCGCCCTGCTCGGCGGACTCGGCAAGAAGACCTGACCAGACGCTCGTTTCGACCCGAGCACCGGCCTGCAAGCCGCATGGATGGGCGCTCCCGGAGGACCCCACCTGCGGAGACGCGCCAGACGAGGCCATCCGGCCATGCATGCCGAAAAAAGGCCTGCACATGCGCCTTCCAGACCAGCGACATTCCAGACCCCTGGACTGAATGCGGCCGCTGCAACCGGGAATTCCGCGCTGCCGGGAACCTGCCGACGATACGGACCGTCTGACAGGTTCGGAGGTGGCACATGTCCCAATGGATCGAAGGACGCGTGGTGGCAAATCACGCCTGGACCGCGCGCCTGCACTCTCTGCAGGTGGAAGCCGACATTGCCCCCTTCGCGGCCGGCCAGTTCATCCGCCTCGGTCTGATGGTCGATGGCGCCGAGGTCGGCCGGCCCTATTCGCTGGTGAATCCGCCCCAGGCGCGTCCGCTGGAGTTCTGTTTTTCGGTGGTGCCCGGCGGGCCGCTCTCCGGCCGGCTTGCCGCCATGCGCACCGGCGATGCGCTGCTCGTCGCGCCGCGCGCCAACGGCTTCCTGGTGCTGTCCGAGGTGCCCGATTGCCGCCGGCTCTGGCTGATATCGACGGGCACCGGCATCGGACCGTTCCTCTCGATCCTGCGCACCGACGAGCCGTGGCGATGCGTCGAACGCGTGGTGCTGGTGCATGCCGTGCGACTCGCCACTGAACTGATTTACCGCGACGCCATCGAGGAGATTGCTGCCGCGCGCGGCGAGCAGTTCGCGTACGTTCCCTTCGTCAGCCGCGAAGCCACCGACTTCGCGCTGTCCGGCCGCATTCCAAACGCAATCGCCGACGGCAGCCTCGAGGCCCGCGCCGGCGCGGCCTTCGACGCGCAAAGCCACGTCATGCTCTGCGGCAACCCGCAGATGGTCGCGGATGCCGAAGCGGCACTCGTCACCCGCGGTTTGCGCAAGCATCGACGCCGGGAACCCGGCCACATTTCGGTCGAAAACTACTGGTAATCAGTCCGTTGCGTCACTAAGTTACGGCAAAACGTGATCCATCGCACGCATTCCGCGTGCGGAAGTCACGCCGGCGCTCAGTTCGCAATTGAGCGACGCGCAGCAGCCCGGAAAATTCGTCCCATCGACACGATCGTCATCGGGAGTTTCCGGCATGAGCATCAAGAGCACTTTTCGAAGACTTCGGCATTGCGCCGCGTTCGTGGCCTGCGCACTGACTGCGGGCGCATCGCAGGCGGCGATCATCGGCGGCAGCGCAAGCTTCCAGCAACTGAGCGGCAGTTCGCTCCCTGCTGCGGTGGGCAACAACGGAATCAACATCGACAACACGCTGTTCGGGTTCGACGAAGGCATCGTCACGCTGACATCGAATCTCGTGTTCTCCGGCGGCACGATTTCGGCCGGCACGCGCGTGGCCAGCCATCTGGTGTTCTTCGACCCGAAGAACAAGAACAACTCGGTCATTGGCTCGGTGAGTTTCGACCAGGCCATCCTCGGTTTCATCACCGTGAAGAGCGACCTGCAGGCCACCAACAGCCTGTTCGGCCTGTCGTCGGTATCGTACGGCTCGACCGGTGGTCTCGGTCTGGAAGGCGGCGACAGCGTGTCGATCGCATCCGGCAACGCGCGAGCACTGTGGCTGAACCTCAGCGAGCGCGGAAATAATCCGGCCGGCGATTACGTGCGCGTATTCACGCTCGCGCCCGTCACAGCGCCGGTGCCCGAACCCTCGACCTACGCGATGTTCCTCGCGGGCATCCTGTGCATGGGCATGCTATCCCGGCGCCGGCTGAACCTGCAGCACGCGCGCTGATCAGCAGAACGCAAAAAAGAAGAGGCCACCCGCGGGTGGCCTCTTCTATTCGGGAGCATGATGGCCGTCAGATTCTCATCGTCTCGACACACGAGGTGATGTCGGCAATCCTGCCGGCGGCCGATCGATGGCAGCACACACGCTTGCGCTCAACGATGGTGGCCAGCGCCGCTCAACCTCTGAACGCCCCCAGCACCTCTTCCAGGGTTTTCTTCGCATCGCCGAACAGCATGCGGTTGTTCTCTTTGTAGAACAGCGGATTGTCCACGCCGGCATAGCCCGAGGCCATCGAGCGCTTCATCACGATCGAGGTCCGGGCCTTCCACACCTCGAGCACCGGCATGCCGGCAATCGGGCTGGTCGGGTCATCCTGCGCTGCCGGATTGACGATGTCGTTGGCACCGATCACCATCGACACGTCGGTGTCGGGGAAGTCCTCGTTGATTTCGTCCATCTCCAACACGATGTCATAGGGCACCTTGGCTTCGGCCAGCAGCACGTTCATGTGTCCGGGCATGCGGCCCGCCACCGGGTGAATGCCGAAGCGCACCTTGGTGCCCTTCTCGCGCAGGTGCTCGACGATCTCCCGCACCGCATGCTGTGCCTGCGCCACCGCCATACCGTAGCCGGGCACGATGATCACGCTCTTCGCATCCTTGAGCAGTTGCGCGGTTTCCTGGGCGCTGACGGGAACGACTTCGCCAGCCGGTTCGCCATCGGGCTTCTTGGCCACCGCGCCGCCGGACGTCCCGAAGCCGCCGGCAATCACGCTGATGAAGTTGCGATTCATCGCGCGACACATGATGTAGGACAGGATCGCACCACTCGAACCCACCAATGCGCCGGTGACGATCAACAAGTCATTTGAGAGCATGAAACCGGTCGCCGCGGCAGCCCAGCCCGAGTAGCTGTTGAGCATCGACACCACCACCGGCATGTCGGCACCGCCGATGGCCATCACCATGTGAATGCCGAACAGCAGCGCGATCACCGTCATGACGGCGAGCGGAATCATGCCGGCCGACACCGTTTCGGCATGGATGAACTCGCGCCCGTACCAGATCACGATGAGCAGGCCCAGCAGGTTGATCCAGTGACGCGCAGGCAGCAGCAACGGTTTGCCACCGATGCGCCCCGAAAGTTTGCCGAATGCGATGATCGATCCCGAGAACGTCACCGCGCCGATCAGGATGCCGACATAAATCTCCACTTCGTGGATGGCTTTCTCGGCGCCTTCGAGGATCACCGCGGTGTCGATGTAACTGGCGAAGCCGACCAGACAGGCCGCGAGACCGACCAGGCTGTGCATCAGTGCGACCAGTTCTGGCATCTGCGTCATCTGCACCTTGCGCGCGGCGTATAGCCCGATGCTGCCGCCGACGACCATGGCCGCGATGATCCACGGCACGCCGGCCAGGGTGACGCGCGGTCCGAAGATCGTGGCAAGCACGGCGATCGTCATGCCGATGATGCCGTAGAGATTGCCGCGACGGGAGCTTTCGGGGCTCGATAGTCCGCCGAGGCTGAGGATGAAGAGGATGGTGGCGCCGATGTAGGCAACGGTAGCGAGGCTGGCTGTCATTTTCTTCTTACCTTACTTGCGGAACATCGCCAGCATGCGGCGGGTTACGGCGAAACCACCGAACATATTGACTGCCGTCAGCACCAGGGCGAGCGCAGCCAGTCCACGAATCCAGGCGTCGGGACGCGGCGTGTCGAGCAGCGGCGGAGCGATTTGCACCAGGGCGCCGATGGCGATGATGCTCGATATGGCATTGGTCACGCTCATCAACGGCGTATGCAACGCGGGTGTGACGTTCCAAACTACCATGTAGCCGACGAAGCACGCCAGCACGAACACCGTGAAGTGCGACAGGAAGGCGGGCGGCGCGAACGCGCCGATCAGCCAGAACAGCACGGCGCCGACACCGAAGACAATGGCCAGCGTACCCGCTGGCATCGGGCCGGTCGCACCATGACCGTGGCCCTTGGGCGCGGGTGCGGCAGCGACGGCCGGCTTGGGCGGCGGCGCGGCAGGCAGCTTGGGCGGCGGTGCCGGCCAAGTGATGGCGCCATCCTTGATGACCGTCAGGCCGCGGATGGCATCGTCTTCCATGTTGATGTCGATGGTGCCGTCCTTGGCCTTGCACAGTTCCTCGGTCAGCCGCAGCAGATTGGTCGAGTAGAGGGTCGACGACTGCTTGGCCAGCCGGCTGGGCAGATCGGTATAGCCGACGATGGTCACGCCATGCTTCACCACGGTTTGGCCGGGTTCGGTCAGCTCGCAGTTGCCGCCCTGCTCCGCAGCCATGTCGACGATCACGCTGCCCGGCTTCATCGTCTTCACCATCTCGGCGGTGATGAGCCGCGGCGCGGGTTTGCCGGGAATCAGGGCGGTGGTGATGATGATGTCGGCGTCCGCGGCCTGCTTGGCGTACATCTCGCGCTGGGCCTGCTGGAAGCCTTCCGACATCACCTTGGCATAACCGCCGCCACCCGAACCTTCTTCCTCGTAATCGACCTTGACGAATTCCCCGCCCAGGGAAATGACCTGGTCGGCCACCTCGGCACGTGTGTCGTTGGCGCGAACGATGGCGCCCAGATTCGCGGCCGTGCCGATCGCCGCCAGGCCCGCGACGCCGGCGCCGGCGATGAAGACCTTGGCCGGCGGTATTTTCCCAGCGGCCGTGATCTGCCCGTTGAAGAAGCGACCAAAGGCGTTGGCCGCCTCGATCACGGCGCGGTAGCCGCTGATGCCGGCCATGGAGGTCAGGGCATCCATCTTCTGGGCGCGACTCAACTGCCGCGGCAGCGCGTCGATGGCCAATACGTTGGCCTTGCGCGCAACGAGCGCCTGCATGAGATCCGGATTCTGTGCCGGCCAGATGAAGCTCACCAGCGTCGTGCCCGGCTTGATCAGGGCAACTTCACCCGCATCCGGCGCACGAACCTTGAACACGATGTCGGACGACGACCACAACTCGGCGGCATTCGCGGCGATACCCGCGCCGGCATTCCGGTAAGACTCGTCGTCAAAATTGGCTGCCGCACCGGCATCGCTTTCCACGACGACGGAGAAGCCGAGTTTCCTGAGCTTCTCGACTACTTCCGGCACAGTGGCGACCCGGCGTTCGCCGGGGTAGATCTCCTTGGGGACGCCTATGGTAAGGGGCACGGTTTCTCCTTTTTCAGATCACGAGTCGCACTGCATGCCGGCATGCGCATGGCGAACAATCTCGAATGGCAGCAGGTATCGAACTTGGTACGAGAGTATTGTTTGCAGCAACCAGCAAATGGCCGCAGCGGACAGGTTCAGGCCAGGCCAGAGCGAAGGCCGGCGTCGGCGCACCCCGGTGCTGCGCACTCTTCGAAATCGGGGATGTTCGCAAAGTCAGACACCAGACCAACAGACTGCTCTCCGGCAGCGGTTGCGGCCGGAACCCCGATCACGACTGGCATGAATGCCTCCCCGTACTGAGATTGTGTTAGCTTCGCTCGCGATGCAGGCATCCGAGACGAATTGGGCCGAATCGAGCCCGTTTATTGTCGTGCCCGGCTGGGCCGGGTCGGAGCTATCATACTTAAATCAATCCCCCATTCCTAGCGCTACCCGCGGCCGCGCGAGGCTACCCGCGCGGCCGCATGGGCAAAGGACGAACCGCAGCAGATGAGCCGCAACGCCCGACAGCGCAATGGCGCAACACGCACCCGCAGACAGGCCCGAAGATCGTCCAAATCCGGACTTCCGCCGGGCACACTGGTGCATCTGGGCGAAGTCAAGACCGCGCGTCCGACGATCACGCTGGTGGAGTACGACGGCGACGCCATCGAGGAACGCACGTTCGATTCGATCGAGGCATCGCGCGATTACCGCCCCACCCGCCAGACGGTATGGCTGAACGTCTACGGATTGCAGGATGCGGCGATCATGTCCGAGATCGGCGAACGGTTCGGACTGCACCCCCTGGTGCTCGAAGACATCGTGAACACCGGGCAACGCCCCAAGGTCGATGACTACGGCGAATACATGTACCTGGTCGCGCGCGCAGTCGAAGTCGATCCGGAGACGGTCGACATCTCGTCGGAGCAGATCAGCCTGGTGATCGGCCGCAATTTCGTATTGACATTCCAGGAGCGGCGCACCGGGCTGTTCGACCCGATACGGCAGCGCCTGCGTGCCGACCGCAGCCGCATGCGCAGCCTGGGTTTTGACTACCTCGCCTATGCGCTGCTCGATGCGCTGGTCGACCGTTACTTCGTGGTGCTCGAGACGATCACGGATCGCGCCGAAGAACTGGAGGACCAGGTTCTCCATAGTGCGTCACCCGTGCTGCTCTCCCGCATCAATCACTTCAAGCGCGAGACAGTCGACCTGCGGCGAGCGATGTGGCCGATGCGCGAAGTCGTCAACCAGTTGATCCGCGGCGACACGCGCTTCTTCCGAGCCGAAACGCAGCCTTACCTGCGCGACATCTATGATCACACGGTGCACGTGATCGAATCCCTCGATACCCTGCGCGACTTGATCGGCGACATGCTGGACGTCTATCTCACCAGTGTAAGCAATCGTCTCAACGTCGAGGTGCGGATACTCACGGTGATCACGATCATCTTCATGCCTGCCACGCTGATCAGCGGCATCTTCGGCATGAATTTCGAGTCGATGCCGCTGACCGACCGCGTGAACGGCTTCTGGCTCGCGATCGGATTGATGCTGTCGGTGGCTGTGACGATGGGCGCGATCTTCTGGCGCCGTAACTGGCTCGGTTCGCGCGAGCCTTGACCCTGCGAGATCCCATGCCCGCTCCCGAAACGATCGAATCCCCGGAAGCGCTCGCAGCCCGCCTGACCCGGCTGGAAGCCGATGTCGCGCGACTGCAGCGGCTGGCGGACGAACGACGCGAAGAACTTGATGGCTTCGCCTACTCGGTCTCGCACGACCTGCGCGCCCCGTTGCGTGCCTTGAACGGCTTCTCGAAGTTGCTTGCCGACGAGGTCGCAGGACAACTCAGCGACGAAACCGCGGACTACCTCAATCGCATCGTCGGCGCAACGCGGCGGCTGGAACTGCTGTTCGAGGATTTGCTGATGCTGTCGCGCGCCGGCAGGGCAACCATGCAAATCGAGGAGCTTGACCTCGGGCGCATGGCACGCGAGGTCGCTGCCGCGCTATCGGCCGGTGCGCCTGATCGCAAGGTCGACTGGCAGATCGCCGACGCGCGCGTGCAGGCCGATCCGTCACTGTTGCGCGTACTACTCGAACATCTGCTCGGCAACGCTTTCAAGTTCTCGCGCGCCCGGGATCCTGCACGCATCGAGTTGCGCCCTGCGGACGGGGTTGACGGGCCAACGACGAAGTTCCTTGTCGTCGACAACGGCACCGGATTTGACATGCAGTACGCCGACCGGCTGTTCTCGCCATTCCAGCGTTTTCATGCAGCCAGCGCCTATGCGGGCAACGGTATCGGCCTCGCGCTTTCGCGCCGCATCGTAAGGCGACACGAGGGATCGATCATCGTGCACTCTTCACCGGATCAAGGCACCGAAGTTGTCGTACAACTTTGGGAGACTGCGCCGCCACCGAGCGCAATAGCCGCCCGAAAGAACGAACTCAGCGACCCGAACGCCGCTTAGACTCGTCGAGCATCTTGCGCGCAACGGCCGCATCGGCCTTGGCCTTCTCCAGCTTGGCCGCCTCCGGGTCGGAGAGTTTGACAATCACCAGCGAGATGTTGTCTCCAGCGCCTTCGGCCCGTTCTCGCGCACGATTGACCAGCATTTCCGCGGCCTCGCGCGGCGCGAAGGCCTTCAATACGCCGCCGAGTTCCTCGGGTTCGAAGTAGGCCCACAGCCCATCGGAGCAAAGCAGAAAGGTGTCGCCGTCCTGCAGTTGTTCGACCCTGCCGTGATCGATCATCGGCTCGCGCTCGCCGCCCAGGCAACCGATCAGGATGTTCTTGTGCGGGTAGTGCCTCGCCTGGTCGATGGTCAATGAGCCCTTGCGCACCATCTCGGCAACCAGTGAATGGTCGCCCGACATATGCACCAGGCGATCGCCGCGGAAATGGTAGAGGCGCGAATCGCCTGTATGCGCCCAGTCTGCGCGCCCGCCGTGAAGGAGCAGCAGCACCGCAGTACTGTGCGGATCCTGCTCGCTGGTAAAGCGCGTGAGCTTGATGACGACATGCGCCTCTCGAATCATGCCGTCGAGCAGCTCCTGCGGCGACTCGCCGGGATTGAAGATTTCGAGGTTCTGCTTGGCCTTGAGCATGACCTGCTCCGCAGCCATCGCCCCGCCGCTGTGTCCGCCCATGCCATCTGCCAGCGCGGCAAGCATCACGCCGCCACGCTTCGGGTGCGCGAAGATGGCCGATCGGTCCTGCTGTTCGCGGCGGTCGCCCTGATGGCGGGCAACGCAGGTATCGACTTTCAAGCCCATGTCGGAAGGCAATTCGAATGCGGACGCCACATTCTAGCCGCACTCCGACGCCGGCGCTCGCAAGGATGCGCCACGCAACCGGTGGCGGCTGCGGGACGCCGGCAGCGCCCGTCAGATCTAAGAAAGGCGGCGGTCGAGCAACTCGACCCAGTGTCGAACGGGAAGTCCGGTGCCCGCCTGGAGGTGGGTGATGCAGCCGATATTGGCACTGGCGATCGCCTCCGGCGCTGCCTCGGCAAGGGCGGCGAGCTTATTTTCGCGCAAGCGGACGGACAACTCGGGCTGCAGAATCGAATAGGTGCCGGCGGAGCCACAGCAAAAATGGCTGTCCGCCACCGGAACCAGTTCGAAGCCGGCAGCCAGCAGAAGCGCTTCGGTCACGCCACGAATCTTCTGGCCATGTTGCAGCGTGCAAGGCGGGTGGAACGCGATCCGGCCGGCCGAACCTGGTCGCGCATCACCGAGAATTGCCTGTAACCCGTCCTTCTCCCGAGCGAGTATCTCCGAAACATCGAACGTCATCGACGCGATGCGCCGTGCCTTCTCTGCATACGCTGCATCGTGCTGCAACAGGTGGTCGTATTCGCGCACGAAAACGCCGCATCCCGATGCCGTCATGACCAGCGCTTCCACGCCCTGCTCGACGTACGGCCACCAAGCATCAATATTGTTACGGGCAGAGTCACGTCCTGCATCATGATCGTTGAGGTGATGGCTGACGGCGCCACAGCACCCCGCGGCCGGGGCCTCGATGAGCTGGATGCCCAGCCGGTCGAGTACGCGCGCGGTCGACGCATTGATACTGGGCGACATCGCGGGCTGCACGCATCCGCCGAGCGCGAGCATGCGTCGGCCGTGCGCGGCGGCCGGCCACGGCGGCGGCGCAACGGCAAGAGGCACCTTGGCCCGCAGCGCTTCCGGCAGGATTTCGCGCACCCGCTGCCCGAGCTTCATCGCCGTGCCAAACCATGGAGAAGTAAGCCCCTTGCGCAACGCCCAGCGCGTGATGCGCTCGCGGTCGCCGCGCGGTTCCGCAACACGTCGCTCCGCCACCAGCCGTCCGATGTCGATCAGTTTGCCGTACTCGACGCCGGACGGGCAGGTCGACTCGCAGTTGCGGCAGGTCAGGCAGCGGTCCAGATGCAGCCTCGTCTTCGACGTGACGTCGGCACCTTCGAGCATCTGCTTGATCAGGTAAATGCGTCCGCGCGGCCCATCGAGTTCGTCGCCGAGCAATTGATAAGTCGGGCAGGTGGCGGTACAAAACCCGCAATGCACGCATTTGCGCAGAATCGCCTCGGCTTCGCGGCCCTCCGGCGTGTCCTTTATGAAATCGGCGAGTTCGGTTTGCATCGTTCTCTATTGCGGACAAAGAAGTGCGGAGCACGCCGCTTGCCGCTCGCGCCCCTTGGATGATCGGCTCACAGGCCCGGGTACATCCGGCCGGGATTGAAAATCCCTTTGGGATCGAGTGCCTGCTTGAGGCGGCGATGGATCGCCATCGTTGTCGCATCCAGCGTATTGAACACGGGCACGTTCCCGACGCCGGCAGCGGCGCGAAACAGGGTCGCATGGCCGCCGGCACGTATCGCTGCATCGCGAACCTGTGCCGCCGGTGCGGTCGATTTCAGCCAGCGCAAGGCGCCGCCCCATTCGATCAATTGACGGCCGGGCAAATCGAGCGGCAGCGCAATCGACGGCACCGACAGGCGCCACAGCGGCTCGTCGCCGGCGAAGAACGGGTCGGTCTGTTCCCGTACGCCCAGCCAGAACGTCCGCGCCGCATCCGGGGCGATCGATTCGCCGCCAAGCCGCTCGCGCGCCGCGCGTACCGCCGCACCCGCGCCCGATAGCCGCACACCGAGATCGCCGTTGTAAAACGCGCTGGCCGAGATCGGCAGCGGCTGTCCGCCCCATTGGTTCAATCGCTCGAGCGCCTGGGCCTCGCTCACGCGAAACAGCAGGGTCGCTTCCTCGACGGGCAGCGGCAGCACCTTGAGCGACACCTCGGCGATCAGCCCGAGCGTGCCGAGTGAACCGCACACCAGCCGCGAGACGTCGTAGCCGGCCACGTTCTTCATCACCTGCCCGCCGAAGTTCATGACTTCGGCATTACCGTCGATCAGTTTCACGCCGAGCACGAAGTCGCGCACGCTGCCCGCAGCCGCGCGGCGAGGACCGGAAAGCCCTGCCGCAACGCAGCCACCCACCGTTGCGTCCGGTCCAAAATGCGGCGGTTCGCACGCGAGCATCTGGCCGCGCTCGGCCAGCACGGCTTCGAGATCCGCAAGGCGCGTGCCGCAACGCGCCGTGATCACCAGTTCGGTCGGTTCGTAGTCGACCACACCGGCACAGCCGCGCGTGTCAAGCACCGAGCCTCGCGGCACCTCGCCATAGAAATCCTTGGAGCCGCTGCCGCGCAGGCGAAGCGGCGTGTCCGATGCGAGCGCCGCGCGCACCTGATCCTGGAGAATCGAAATCGGATTGCTCATGATTCTTCAGAAGCGAGGAAGTTCCGGATGGGCAACCTGGCCGCCGCTGACATGCATGCGGCCGTATTCCGCACAGCGGTTCAGGGTCGGGATCGCCTTGCCCGGATTGAGCAGACCGTCGGGATCGAAAGCCGCCTTGATGCGATGGAAGGCGCGAATCTCCGCCGTTCGGAACTGGGTGCACATCTGGTTGATCTTCTCGAAACCGACGCCATGCTCGCCGGTAATGGTACCGCCAAGCGCCACCGACATCTCGAGGATCTCGGCACCAAAGGCTTCGACACGGGCCAGTTCGCCCTTGACGTTGGCATCGAACAGGATGAGCGGGTGCATGTTGCCGTCGCCCGCATGGAACACGTTGATGCAGCGCAATCCGTATTTCTTCTCCAGCTCGGCAATCGCCTCGAGCAGACCTGCAATGCGTTTGCGCGGTACCGTGCCGTCGTAGCAGTAATAGTCGGGCGAAAGACGGCCGGCTGCGGGAAACGCGGCCTTGCGGCCGGACCAGAAGCGCAATCGCTCCGCTTCAGACCGGGAGACGCGCATCTCGGTTGCGCCGCTCCGGCCAAGCACCGCCTTCATGCGTTCGACTTCCTCGGCAACCTCGTCGGGCGTTCCGTCGGCCTCACAGAGCAGAATCGCCTTGGCATCGAGCGGGTAGCCGGCGCGAACGTACTCCTCGACCGCAACGGTCGCACCCTGGTCCATCATTTCCAGTCCGGCGGGGATGATCCCGGCTGCAATCACTTCGGCGACCGCGTTGCCCGCCTTGGCGACGTCATCGAAGGCGGCTAGCAGGCACACGGCCAATTGCGGCTTGGGTACCAGCTTTACGGTGACTTCGGTGGTCACTGCGAGCATGCCTTCGGAACCGGTGATCAGGGCAAGGAGGTCGTAGCCAGGCGCGTCGAGCGCGTGATTCCCGATCTCGACGATCTCGCCGTCGATCGTCACGCCACGCACGCGCAGCAGGTTGTGCACCGTCAGGCCGTATTTCAGACAATGCACGCCGCCGGAATTTTCGGCCACGTTGCCGCCGATGGTGCACGCGATCTGGCTCGACGGATCGGGCGCGTAGTACAGCCCGTAAGGTGACGCCGCCTCGGAAATCGCGAGGTTGCGCACTCCCGGCTGCACGACCGCGAGCCGTGCGACCGGGTCGACCTTGATGATGCGCTTGAATTTGGCGAGCGAGAGCAGCAAGCCGAATTTGTGCGGCATCGCGCCGCCGGACAGACCAGTGCCGGCGCCACGCGCCACCACCGGCACACCGAGCCGGCGGCAGGCCTTGAGTATTGCCACCACCTGCGTTTCGTCGTCGGGCAGGGCGACGAGCAGCGGCATCTCACGATAGGCAGCCAGGCCGTCGCACTCGTAAGGCTTGAGATCTTCGTGATCGACCAGCAGCGCTGCCGGCGGCAGGATCGAACGCAGTTCGGCGATCAGCGCAACGCGATCGACCCGCGAGAAATCTCGCTCGACCGCGCCCGGTTCGACGGTATCAATGGCACCCATGTCCTCTCCTCGCGCGGCATCCTAGTGCCCGTGGCACGGTGCAGCAATCAAGGTTAACCCCACGCGGACGCAGTGCCGCGCGAACCTGCGATCAGGTTACCAGTATCGCGCGGAAGTCGTTGACGTTGGTCAGCGTGGGGCCGGTGACGATCAGGTCGCCGAGCGCGGCGAAGAATCCGTAACCGTCGTTGCGGGCGAGATGCGCCTTGGCGTTGCGCCCAAGCGCGGCGGCACGCGCCAGCGAATCGGGCGTGAGCAGGCAGCCGGCGTTGTCCTCGGTGCCGTCGATGCCGTCGGTATCGCAGGCCAGCGCATGCACGCCCGCCCGCCCGTCGAGGGCAACCGCCAGCGCGAGCAGGAATTCGGCATTGCGTCCGCCACGGCCGTCGCCGCGCACGGTGACGGTGGTCTCCCCGCCCGACAGAATGACGCAAGGCTTCGCCGCCGGCTGGTCGCGCAGTGCGACCTGGCGTGCGATGCCCGCCATCACTTGTGCCACCTCTCGCGACTCGCCCTCGATCGAATCGCCCAGGATAACCGGCGTCACGCCGGCATTGCGGGCGATTTGTGCGGCGGCTTCGAGCGACATCTGCGCCGTCGAGACCATGATCGTGCGGTTGCCTGCGAGACGCGGATCGCCGGCCTTCGGCGTTTCTTCGGCAGCACGCTCGATGTGTGCGATCGCTTCCCGTGGTTCGGTGATGCTGTACTTCTTCAGCACGGCGGCAGCATCTGCAAAGGTGCTCGGATCGGGCACCGTCGGCCCCGATGCGATGACCGAAGGGTCGTCGCCCGGCACATCGGAAATCAACAGTGTCACCACCTGTGCCGGCGCACACGCCGCAGCAAGACGCCCACCCTTGATCGCCGAAAGATGCTTGCGCACGCAATTCATCTCGGTGATGTTGGCGCCGGATTTGAGCAACGCCTTGTTGAGCGCCTGCTTATGCTCGAGCGTGAGGCCGTCGGCCGGTGCCGCGAGCAATGCCGAACCGCCGCCGGAAATCAGGCAGATCACGAGGTCGTCGGCCGTCAACCCCTTGACGCGCTCGAGAATGCGTCGAGCGGCCTCACGCCCTGCAGCATCCGGCACCGGATGCGAAGCCTCGACCACTTCAATGCGCTCGCAGGGCACGCCATGACCATATCGCGTGACGACCAGCCCGGACAATTCGCCCGGCCAGTTGCGTTCGACCGCCTGCGCCATCGACGCTGCGGCCTTGCCGGCACCGACGACGAGGGTCCGGCCGCGCGGCGGCGGCGGCAGATTCGGCGGAATGCAAAGGTCCGGCAATGCCGCGGCAACCGCGGCATCGAACAGTGATCGCAGAAAGGCACGGGGGTCGGCAGGTGCGCTCATCGTCTCTTCCGTTCCGGGCGTGGATGTCACGCTTCTTGGTGAAGGCGCATTATCCGGTGCCTCGCGCCGCCGAACGATAGCAAGTGCTTATGCCCAGCCCTAGCGCGGGTTATGGGCGAACATGCGGCTCAGGCCGGCTTGCGCAGCGCCGCCATCGGCTGCCGGCCGCCGATGGCGGCCGTGATGGCACGCGCCGCCTGCAGCACCATGGCGCCGAGTTGAGGAATGCGGTCATCCGGCATGCGCGGCTTCGGTCCGGCAATCGAGATCGCCGCGATCGGCTCGCCATGTTCGTCGAAAATCGCGGCCGCCACGCAGCGCAGGCCGACGGTATGCTCCTCGTCATCGAACGCGTAGCCGCGCGAACGTATCGCCGCCATCTCGGTGCGCAAGCGTCCCGGCGTGTCGATGGTGTTGGTGCCAAAACGTGGCATGCCGTAACGACGCAGAAGCTCGGTGACGCGCTCGTCGGCCATCGCCGCCAGGGTTGCCTTGCCCACGCCCGAGGCGTGGATCGGCACGCGCGAGCCGAGCCGGACCAGCATGCGCATGATTTCGCGGCACTGGACCTGGTCCACGAATACTGGTACGCCGTCGTCGAGCACCGCGAGATTCGCCGTCTCGCCCGATTGTTCCATCAGCGAATGCAGGAAGGGGCGCGTCTGGGCGACGAGGTCGCGATTCGCGATGAAGGCGCAGCCGACCGAGAACGCCTTGACGCCGACATACCAGAATCCGAGATCGCCGCGCTGATAGACGTAACCCATGGCCTCGAGTGTGGCGAGCAGGCGGTGCGTGGTCGAGGCGGCCAATCCCAGCGACAGCGACAGATCGGTCAGCGACACGCCACCCTCGGCCTGCGAGAGCCGTTCGAGCAAGGCCAGGCCGCGCGTCAGCGACTGCACCTGCCCCGCCGGCGCAGCGTTCGGGGACGGCGTACGGCCGCGCTTGCGCGGCCCGCGGGATCGGCTCTCGGCAATGCGTTCTGCCATGTGAAAATCCCATTCGAATGAATGCGGAAGGATGCAGCCCAGCGACGGCGGGCTGATCATACCATCGCACTTCCGCGTTGGGCGCGATTCAGGGGCAGTGCTGGAAACCGCTTCCAGTCTGGCAGGGATCAGGCCCGCGCCGCCACCGGCGCGGGCGGATGCTCGCGGATCGGCAGGTTGGCGAACAAGGCGATCACCCCGAGCGCGATCGAAATCCACCAGATCAGCGCATAGGAACCGGTGCTGTCGAACAGGAAGCCGCCAAGCCAGCTGCCGAGAAAGGCCCCGACTTGGTGGAACAGGAACACCGTGCCGGCCAGCATCGCCAGGTGGCGCACACCGAACATCGAGGCCACCACCGCATTGGTCAGCGGCACGGTGCCGAGCCACAGGAAACCCATCGCCGCAGAAAACACGTAGGTGCTGGCCGCTGTCATCGGCACAACAAGATAGGCGACGATCACCAGGCTGCGCGCGATGTAGATGCCGCCGAGCAGGTACGGTTTGCGGAACACCGCCCCGAGCCGGCCGGCCAGGTAACTGCCGAAGATGTTGAACAGGCCGATCAGCGCCAGCGCCTGTACGCCGACCTTGGGCGATAGTCCCGCATCGAGCACGAAAGCCGGCAGGTGGATGGCGATGAACACCACCTGAAAGCCACAGACGAAGAAGCCCAACGACAGCAACCAGTAGTCGCGCGAGCGCAAGGCTTCCGCCAGCGCCTCACGTGCGCTGGTCGCCCCCAGCGCGGCGGCATGGCCCTCGCTGCGCTCGACGATGCCGAATGCTGCCGGCAGCATGAACAGGATCGCGGCGCCCAATGCCAGCAATGCGTTGTGCCAGCCGAGGCCGGAGATCAGGTACTCCGCGATCGGCAGCATCGCGAACTGGCCGAAGCTGCCGGCCGCGCCTGCGATGCCCAGCGCCTGCGTCCGCTGCGCCGGCGAATAGCGCCGGCCGACCACGCCGGACACCACCGAGAAAGTGCAGCACGACAGCGCGGTGCCGATCGCCACGCCGGAAGTCAGTGCCAGCATCAGCGGCGAGGTCGAGCTCGCCATGCCGTAGAGCCCGGCGCAATACAGCACCACGCCTGCCACCACCACGCGCCCGCCGCCCCAGCGGTCGGCCAGCATGCCGATCACCGGCTGGGTGAAGCCCCATACCAGATTCTGCAGGGCGAGCGCGAAGGCGAAGGTTTCGCGGCCCCAGCCCAGCTCCATGCTCATCGGCGGCAGGAACAGGCCGAAGCCGTGGCGCACGCCCATTGCCAGCGTGAGGATCAGGCTGCCGCACGCCAGCGCGGCGGCCGGGGTTTTCCAGAACGAAGTCATGCTCGACAAGTTTCCGTGGCAGGCACGCACATTGACACGGGTGCGGACGGGGGTCGATCGGGGCGCCTATAATGCCGCTTCCCCAACCCGACGCACAACCCGACGCAAACCCGCGAGCCATGGGCCACCGACTTTCCAAGATCTACACCCGCACCGGCGACGACGGCACCACCGGCCTCGGCGACGGCAGCCGCGTCTCCAAGGACAGCCTGCGCATCCACGCGCTGGGCGACGTCGACGAACTCAACTCGGTGATCGGCATGCTGCTGATCGAAGAGTTGCCCGGGCCGACGCGCGCCCTGCTCACCGATGTGCAGCACGACCTGTTCGATCTCGGCGGCGAGCTCTCGATTCCCGGCATGACGCTGCTCGACAGCGGCGGCGTCGCGCGCCTCGAACGCGAACTCGACGCGATGAACGACACGCTCGATCCGCTCAAGGAATTCATCCTGCCCGGCGGCACCCGTGCCGCGGCGCTCACGCACCTCGCGCGCGCGGTATGCCGGCGCGCCGAGCGCGCGGTGGTCGCCCTGTCCGCCGCCGAGAAGGTGCGCGAAACGCCGCGCCATTACCTGAACCGGCTGTCCGACCTGCTGTTCGTCCTGTCGCGCTACCTCAATCGCGCTGACGGCCGCGGCGACGTGCTGTGGCAGAAGGGCCGCAACGCGGGCAAGTGACGCTGCGATGACCGGTCCAGCCCGCAGCGCCGGCCCGGTCGGCGTGTTCGACTCCGGCGTCGGCGGGCTTTCCGTGCTGCGCCGCATCCGCGCGCGCCTGCCGCACGAGGATCTGCTCTACATTGCCGACTCGGGCCACGCGCCCTACGGGGACAGGCCAGCGGACTGGATACGCGCACGTTCGCTCGAGCTCGCCGACTTGCTGGTCGCGCGCGGCGCCAAGGCGATCGTCGTCGCCTGCAACACCGCCACCGCCGCGGCTGCCGCCGTGCTGCGCGAACGCCACGCGCTGCCCATCGTCGCCATGGAGCCGGCGGTCAAACCCGCCGCCGCTGCAACGAAATCCGGCGTGGTCGGCGTGCTTGCGACCGTTGGCACGCTCAAGAGCGCCCAGTTCGCCGCGCTGCTCGACCGCTTCGCCAACGGCATCGAGGTCATCACCCAGCCCTGCCCCGGCTTGGTGGAATGCGTCGAACGCGGCGAACTCGACACACATGCCACGCGGGCGCTCGTCGCCCGCTACGTGGCGCCACTGCTCGCGCGCGGCGCCGACACCATCGTGCTCGGATGCACCCATTACCCTTTCCTGCAGCCGCTGATCGCCGAACTCGCCGGCCCACAGGTCGCGCTGATCGAGACGGGTCCGGCCGTCGCACGTCAGCTCGAACGCAGGCTGAAGGAGGACGGCCTTGCAGTCGAACGCGCACGTCTCGGCAGCAGCGCCTTCTACGCCAGCGGCGACCTATCTCTGGCGAACCGCGTCATGCGCAGACTATGGGCGGAGGACGCATCGATCGAGGCGTTACTTCCGGAATAAGGCCGGCCTGGAAGGCGCTTGCACAGGCGCTCTACGGGCAGCATGGCCGGTGAACGCCATTCTGCGGGTCTCTCCGGCATGCCTTGCCCAGAATGACCAGTCCACGCGCACCGCAGGCCGGCACGTATCTCACAGCACGGGGTTCACCAGCAGCCACAGCGTCAGCCCGAGCCAGCCGGCCCCGGCTGCGACGAGATGCGGATCGCGCACGATCTCGAGTGCGGGTTCGCCACCGCCGCCGCGCCGGTGCAGCAGGTACAGGTAGCGGAACATGCCGTAGAGCACGAAGGGCAGCGTGTAGATCAGCTTGTCGGTGCCATGCAGGCGAATGGTGTCCGGCGAGACGGTGTAGAGCGCATAGGCAACGATCACACCCGCTGCCGCAACGGTGATCATCTGGTCGAGCAGCGGCTCGGAATAGTGTTCGAGCACGCGGCGATGCGTGCCGCTGTCTTCCTGCAGCGCGGAGAGTTCGGCGCGCCGCTTGGCGAAGCCGAGGAACAGCGTGAGCAGCAGGCCGGTGAGCAGCAGCCATTGCGAGGGCGCAATGCCGATGCCCAGGGTGCCGGCAAGGATGCGCAGCATGAATCCGGCCGCGATCAGGAAGACGTCGAGGATGACGACGTGCTTGAGCCCGAAGCTGTAGCCGACGTTGAGCGCCACGTAACCGAAAAAGATGCCCGGCAGGGCTCCGCCCCCGATCCAGGCCATGGCAAGACCGGCGCCGCCGCAGACCAGCATCAGCACGATCGCCGCCGCCATGGACACCGTGCCGCTGGCCAGCGGGCGCTTGCGTTTCTTCGGGTGCGCCCGGTCGCGCTCGCGGTCGACGATGTCGTTCATCACGTAGACCGCGCTCGATACCAGGCAGAAGGCGACGAAGGCGTCGATCGCGAGCGTCACCCGGGCCGGGTCGGCCCACGCATGGCCGAACAGAAGCCCGAGGAAAACGAAACCGTTCTTGACCCACTGGTGCGGGCGCAAAAGTCTGAGAAGCGGCATCATCTTGTGCCCGCCCGGCAGGCGCGCTCGGGGAAGTAGCGCTCGCAGAAGTAGCAGTGCGTCATCGGCAGCCAGTCCGGCACTGCATACCAGTGCCTGCGCGCCGGCTCGAGGATGCCTTCGCGATAGGCCGGGTAGTCGAAGCCGCGGCCGAGCACGATCCAGAACCGGGTGCCGTGCAGTTCGAATTCGCGCACCTCGACCTCGCGGAAGTAAGGTGCATAGTCCTCCGCCACCCGCGGCCGGCTCTTGTGCAGGATGAGGATGTTCTGCGCGTGCAGGGCGCTGAAATCGGTAAGGATGTCGTCGTGCCGCGCATGGCTCGACGCCGGGCCGAACACCGCGAAATAGCGCTGCGCGTTGTAGGACAGGGTCACCGAAGGCGAGTAGCCATCGGTAGCGAACACGTAGTCGCGCTCGAACGGGCGCAGTCGCTCCAGCAGCTCGGGCGCCTTGATCGTCATCACGATGCCATCGTACTTGCGCAGGTGCTGCCAAGTTTCAAGCGGCAGCATGGCGACAATCGCAATCACCAGCACGTGCGCCGCCGCAAAGCCGGCGAAGAATCGCACCGTCGCCGCGCGGCGCGTTTCCGGAAGCGCGCGTGCGAACACCATCAGAACGAAGGGCACGAAGGACAGCAGCCAGTGCGCACCGATGGTCTTGATCGACGACAGCAGCGCGAAGATCGCCAGCGGCACGAGACCGATCAGAAGCATGGCGCGCGACTGGGTATCGCGCCACATTGCGCCGAGGGCGACGCGCAGCCGAGTGAGCCGCCACACCACCAGCGGCGTCAGCAGATAGGCGGTCGTCAGCAGATAGAGCGGTGGCGTCTTCCAGTTGAGGCCGGTATTGCCCTCGTGGCGGTTGATGGCGTTGAACATGATGTTGGCCCAGCAATGGCCCATGTTCCACCAGATGTTGACGGCCGGCGCAAAGGCGGCGGCCAGCACCAGCACCAGGAGGCCGAGCGACTTGCGCCCGCTCGGCTTCCACGCCGCGAACAGCAGGTACGCGAAACCGAGCAGGACCGAGAAATACTTGGAGAGGAAAGCGCCACCGAGCAGCACGCCGGCGAGCGCGTAGTAGCGCAGGTCATCGTCGCGCGTCGCGCGGATGAAGGCCAGCGCAGAGAAAAACGAAAAATAGACCAGCGGCGTGTCGGTCGTGATCAGCACGTTCCACACATTGGCCGGCGCCAGCAACACCAGCAGCGCGCCGAACCACGCGGTGTCCTGAGCCGAGCCCTCGCCACTTCCGCGCAGGAAGGCATACGTCGCCAGCGACAGTACGGCCGGCTGGATCACCACCGGCAGGCGCAACCACCACAGCGCGTCACTCGCCTGGCGCAACGCTGCAAGCCACCAGCCAACCATCGGCGGGTGATCGTAGAAGCCCCAGTCGGGCTTCACACCCCAATAGTAGAAGTAGGCCTCGTCGCCGGTGATCGGCACGGCAGCGGCAAGCCAGAAGCGCAGCGTCAACGTCGCCAGCAGCGCAACAAAAAAAATCCGGCGCAGCGCGCCGGTATCGATGACGACCGCGTCGCTAGCGCGAACGGAACGCATTGACGTCAATGAGCTGCCCTCGGCCTAGTCGTCGTTCTCTTCGACCGCAAGGCGGCGGCTGCGCACCGCGTCGGCCAGCACGTCGAGCACGGCGACGCTATCTTCCCAGCCAAGGCAGGCGTCGGTGATGCTCTTGCCGTATTCGAGCGGCTTGCCCGGCGAGAGATCCTGCCGTCCTTCCTTGAGGTGCGACTCGACCATCAGGCCTACGATGCGGTCCTCGCCCGAGGCAACTTGTGCGGCAATGTCGCGCGCGGCGTCGACCTGCAGCTTGTACTGCTTGCGGCTGTTGCCGTGCGAGCAGTCGATCATCATGCGCTGCGACAGCCCAGACGCCGCGAGCTCCCTGGCTGCCTTGTCCACGCTGGCCGGGTCGAAGTTCGGCTCCTTGCCGCCGCGCAGGATCACGTGGCAGTCCTCGTTGCCGGTGGTCGACACGATCGCCGAATGGCCCGCTTTGGTGACCGACAGGAAATGGTGCGGACTGGCCGCCGCCTTGATCGCATCGACCGCGATGCGGATGTTGCCGTCGGTACCGTTCTTGAAGCCCACGGCGCAGGACAGTCCGGACGCCAGTTCGCGATGCACCTGCGATTCGGTGGTGCGCGCCCCGATCGCCCCCCAGGCGATCAGGTCGGCGATGTACTGCGGCGTGATCATGTCGAGGAACTCCGTGCCCGCCGGCAGGCCGAGCTCGGCGATCTCCCATAGCAGCTTGCGCGCAAGGCGTACGCCCTCGTTGATCATGAAGCTGCCGTCGAGGCGCGGATCGTTGATCAGACCCTTCCAGCCGACGGTCGTGCGCGGCTTTTCGAAGTAGACGCGCATCACCACCAGCAGGTCGTTCTTCAGCCGCTCGGCCTGTTCGCGCAGCCGGCGCGCGTAGTCCATCGCCGCATCGTAATCGTGGATCGAGCACGGGCCGACGACCACCAGCAGGCGGTCGTCGCCACCGTGCAGGATGCGATGGATGCCTTGGCGTGCCGCAAAAGTAGTCTCGACCGATTTCTCGGTCGTCGGAAATTCGCGCAGCACGTGCGAAGGCGGCGCAAGCTCCTTGATTTCGCGGATGCGTACGTCGTCGGTTTGCAGCTTGATCGGTGCGTTCATGGCAACTGGCGCCGGCAGCGGCGCCCGAAAGTCGGAAAAGCGTACGATTTTACCGGAAACAACCCGCCCTCCCGGGCCGGGGCGGGTTTCTAGACCATGCGGAGATTCCCGGATACCTTTTCCCTCGCTGAAGCGCGGCCGTGGCGCGTGGAGGTGGGGTCGAGTCCGTTCATCCGCAGGGCTCGGCGGGATCGGTCGTGCCCGGCCTCGCCCCTTCGGCCGGGCACCACACTCAATGGCCGACGTGACAGAGCGGCGGGGTCGGACCCGCCTGCTCGAAGTTCGGCGGGTGGGCTTGGTCGCCCCTGCGAACCTCGATCAAACGGGCGGCTGCTGTCGTGCCCTCGAGGGCACGACAGCAGATCGTTGTAGAACGCGTCGAGATCGGGCGCCGGACGGCGCCCCGTGCAATCAGGCCGCAGCCTGGAACGGATGGGTGGCGGAATCCTTCTTCGCGACAACCTCGGCCGCCGTCGGCGTGTTGCTGACCGCGCGCTGGATCGCTTCCTTGGTGGCGCGGTAGTTGTAATCCTGGATCTTGCGGTCATCCTCGGCGAGCCAGTGGATGAACACGCCGACGCAGATGTAGAGGTCGTTCGCCTGATCCTGCGGGATGATGCCCTCGGCCACGCTGTCTGCCACGGCCATCGCCACGCCGCGCTGCGCCGGCCCGAACATCTGCACCGCCTGCTTGGCGCCCTTGATCGTCACCTTGTTGAACATGACCGTGTTGGGCTTGCAGATCAGGTTGGGTGCAACCACCGAAAGCAGCGAGGTGAAGCCATCCTTGTTGTTGACCAGACAGTTGGCAAAGGCTTCTTCTGCCGGCGTACCGCGCGGGCCGAGAATCAGGTCGATGTGTGCGACCTCGTTGCCGTCGCCGACCAGCGATTCGCCGACGCGCAGCGTGGTAATGCGCGCGGCAGGCGCGGCCCTGGGTGCCGCTGGCGCCGGTGCAGCCTCGCGCTTTTTGCCGAACAGGAAATCAAACAGGCCCATCGTCGTTCTCCCCGCAGATTGTGATTATGTTGAGTGGCGCCGAAAACCCGGATCGCGATGCCATACCGCGTCGGCGAATCGACACGGGACAGCATACTAAGCAGAGGCGGCAAGCGGATGCAACCGCGGCGCGTGATGCCATGCAGCACGCGCGCCGACGATTATCGTCATTGCATTGAGTGTGGCGAGAGCGGCTGGCGCGCGTTGCGCTGCGGCGAAACCGGGCCGCGCGATCAGGCGGTTCCGCCGACGGTGAGTCCGTCGATGCGCAAGGTCGGCTGGCCGACACCGACCGGTACGCTCTGTCCGTCCTTGCCGCAGGTGCCGACGCCGGGATCGAGCGCCATGTCGTTGCCGATCATCGAAACACGCGTCAGCGCATCCGGACCATTCCCGATGAGCGTGGCACCCTTCACCGGATACGTGATCCGGCCGTTCTCGATCATGTAGGCCTCGGCCGCCGAGAAGACGAACTTGCCGCTGGTGATGTCGACCTGCCCGCCGCCGAAATTCGCGGCATACAGCCCGTGCTTGACCGATGCGATGATCTCCGCGGGATCCTTGTCGCCCGCCAGCATGCAGGTGTTCGTCATGCGCGGCAGCGGAAGGTGTGCGAAGGACTCGCGACGACCGTTGCCGGTTACCGGCACGCCCATCAGGCGCGCATTGAGACTGTCCTGCAGGTAGCCCGTCAGGATGCCGTCCTCGATCAGTACCGTGCGCTGGGTCGGGTTGCCTTCGTCATCGACGGTCAGCGAGCCGCGCCGGTTCGGCATCGTGCCGTCGTCTACCACGGTCACCCCCCGTGCTGCCACGCGCTGCCCGATGCGACCGGAGAAGGCCGAACTGCCCTTGCGGTTGAAATCGCCCTCGAGGCCGTGGCCAATTGCTTCATGCAGCAGGATGCCCGGCCAGCCGCTGCCCAGAACGACGGTCATCGTGCCAGCGGGTGCCGCCTTTGCATGCAGGTTGGTCGACGCCTGGTGCACCGCCTTCTCGGCGTAATCGCGCAGCACTTCGTCGGTGAAATACCCGTAGTCGAATCGACCGCCACCGCCTGACGAGCCCTGCTCGCGCTTGTCGCCATCCTTCATGATCACCGACACCGATACCCGTGTCAGCGGACGCACGTCGGCTGCCATATGGCCATCGCTGCGCGCCACCAGCACCACGTCATAGACTCCGACAATATGCGCGGTCACCTCGACCACGCGCGGATCGGCTTTGCGCGCAAACTGCTCTAGGCGCTCGAGCAGGCGCACCTTCTCTGTATCGGTAAGCGACGCGATCGGATCGTTTGCGATATACAGGGGACGCAGTTTGCCGCCCGCGAGCATCGGCACCAGCTTGCTGGCCCCCTGCGACGCAATTGCGCGTGTTGCCCCGGCTGCCGACTCGAGCGCGGCCAGGCTGATCTCGTCCGAATAAGCGAAAGCCGTCTTCTCGCCACTCACCGCCCTGACGCCCACGCCCTGCTCGATACTGAAGCTGCCTGACTTGACGATGCCTTCCTCGAGTCCCCACGACTCAGACCGCTGATACTGGAAGTACAGATCCGCATAATCGAGCTGGTGGCCGAACAATCGCCCCAACACGCTCTCCAGCTTGCGCGGCGTCAGGTCGTAAGGCGCCAGCAGACTGGATTCGGCCGCGGCAAACAGTCGGGCAGGGTCGATGTCGGGTGCGTGAAGAGTCTGGGTCATGAATGCAATCAAAAGTGGATGGTTCGATGGCGCAGTGCGGGCAGACGCATGCGGATGTCTTCAAGCAGGTCGAGATCCATGTCGCCCACCACGACCCCCTGTCCTTTGGCCTTGCGCGCAACGATGCGGCCCCACGGATCGATGATCATGCTGTCACCCCATGTACGGCGGCCGCTCGGATGCTCGCCACCCTGCGCCGCTGCCAGCACGTAACACTGGTTCTCCACTGCCCGCGCGCGCAGCAACAACTCCCAGTGCGCCTCGCCGGTGGTTTCGGTGAAAGCCGCCGGCACCACGATGAGCGCCACATCTCCCATCGCGCGATAGAGTTCCGGGAAGCGCAGGTCGTAGCACACCGACAAGCCCACGTTCCCACAAGGGGCTTCAAAATAGACGACTTCGCTGCCTGGCTCGATGGTCTGACTCTCGTCGTAGCGCTCCGTTCCCTGCTCGAAGCCAAAGAGGTGGATCTTGTCGTAGCGCGCAACGCGCATGCCGTCGGGATCGAATGCGAGGCTGGCGTTGCGCACCTTGTCGGCCGCGCGCGCTTCGAGTGGCAGCGTGCCGCCGACCAGCCACACGCGATGGCGCCGCGCGGCATCTGCAAGAAACGCCTGAATCGGCCCCTCGCCATCCTGCTCGCGCAGCCGAACCTTGGCTTTCTCGTCGCCAATCACCGGAAAGTACTCGGGCAACGCCACCAACCGGGCGCCCTGCGCCACTGCTTCGCCAATCATCGCGTCGGCAGCCGCGAGGTTCTCGGACACGTCGGGACCGGAGACCATCTGCACGGCCGCGATTTGAAACAATCCGGTATTCATCGCTCGTCCTGATCTGCCTGAAAAGATTTCCCCGTCACGCCGACGACACTATCGCACGATTTCGGCCGGCGCCGGCTGCGGTCTCAAATCGGCAAGCTTGACGACCTGCGGATCCTTCCAGGTGCCGGACACGCCGTATTCGTACGAAAAAAGTTTCTCAATCGGATCCTTGAGCACTTTCTGCGCGAGCAGGGTCGCAACGCCCGCTACCGGCCCCGCAATCGCCGCGCCGAGCGCCACACTCTCCGATAGCGTCGGTTGCACCTTGACGCGCAGATCCTGCGTCTCGGCCGCGAGGTCGGTGCTGCCGGACATGAACACCTTGGCTGACGGTCCCCGTATTGACAGATCGTCCGTGCGAAGCACCCCACTCGTCACTTTCATGCTACCGGAAATGCTGTCGAAGGCGAATCCGTCGGAGAACACGTCGCGAAAATCCAGCGTGATCCGGCGGGGCAATGATTGCAGCGACAGCACGCCGAGCAGCCGTCCCACGCCCGGCTCGAGCTTGTTGAACTGGCCGCTCGACGCCTCAAGCTTCATTTCGCCCGTCAGCGAGGGATAGTCGATGCCGGTTGGCGCACCGCGCCAGGCAAGTTTGCCCTCGAGCCGGGTGGAGGCCCGCTTCACCGCATCCTCATATCCGAAGCGCTCGAGCAACTTCCCGGCGTTAGCACTCTGCAGCTTGAACGAGATCTCGGTCTCCGAAGGATGCTGAGGGCCATCGCTCATGTGCCACTGGCCACTGCCGGAAACGCCGCCATCGGGATTGACGATCGAATAGTGGTCGACCTGCCACAGGTTGCCGCGATTCACCGCAACCAGTTCGAGCTTGCCAAGCTGCTTGCCACGCAGGCTGAAGTTGTCGGCGATCACGTCGAGGCCCGGCAACTCCTGCAGCGATTCGTCGTGCTTCGCGTCCCGCGCCGGAAGCGGCTCGGGCGTCGAGCGCACTTCGGAAAGCGACAGATTCTTGAGTCGCGCACGGAGACGGCCGCGCTCGCTGGCACGCCAGGCGAGATCACCCGCCATCTCCTTGCTGTCGATGCGCGCCTGCCAGGTGCCCTCTGCCTGCGTGGCGGCGATGGTGAAGCCGGTGAAATGCTGGCCGAAGGCAGTCAGCTTGCCGCTGCGCAAGGCCAGCGCCGAGAGTTGCAGCGGCGGCGACGTGCCTGCGGTCACGTCGCCGCCCGGCACCACGAGGCGGCGCCACGCGTCGAGGTCGAGTGAATCGAGCGTTCCATTCACGACCAGCCCGCGCTCGGCCATGGCCGCCGCCTGACGAATGCCGATACCGCCGCGTTCGACGACCATGCGCTCGCCGTCGCGCCGGCGCTGCACGCGCACGTCCACCAGGTTGTCGAGTGTCAAATGCGTTTCGTCCGCACCCGGTGCCCCACCGGCCAGCTTGCCGAACTCGACGCGCAGCGGCATGGCGCTGCCCGCCGGCTTGTTGAGCGGTTCCGGCAGACTGGAGGTGATGCCCTGCAGGCTGCTCTCGATGGACAGTACCGCGTTCTGGCCGCGCATCGAGACCGTCGCCTGCCAGGGCGTGGACCCCGACAGGTGATCAAGCCACGGCGTATCGACCACACGGCGCAGATCTGCGATGCCGGCGCTGCCGGACAGATCGATCCGCGTGCTGCCATCGGCTTCGGTACGGGCGCTGACCTCCATCGGCGCGCCAAAGATGCGCGCGGTCGCATTGCGTATGCCGAGCGAGCGCTCGGTAAATTCCAGCCTGCCACCGGCGGCGGTAATCGTCGGCAGGCCCGGTGCCGCGACCAATTCGTTGCCGGCAAACTGATAGTTGCCACTGACCCGGGTATCGTGCAGATGTTGCAGCGGCAGATCGAGCGCAAGCGCCAGGGTGCCGGCGCCGCTCGCCGAAACGCCACGCGTCACGTCGTTGATCATCGCCGCGACCGGACTGTTGTTGACGAAACCGAGGAAATCGCCGGTCGCGCCATCGACCTGGCCCTTGACCTGCAGGCGCGCATCGTCATGGACCGTGAGGTCGGCGATCTCGGCCGAGGCATCCTTCACCGCAAGCGCGCCGAAGTTTGCACGCCGGGCGCGGATCGTCATGCGCTCGCCGTGAAAACGCAAGTCGCCGACGATGTCGTGTAGCGCCGGCCATTGAGGGGCATAGTGCAGCCGGGCACCGGAGAACGCCGCCGACACGTCGAACTCGCCATTCTTGTCGTGCGCCCAGGGAAACTCGTGCAGATCGCCCTTCATGCGCAGACGGATGTTACTGCCCTGCCCGTCGACCAGCGATGCGCGAATCCATTCGCGCACCGACTCGCCGACCACGAAAGGCAGGTAGCGCCACACCTCGGACACCTTGCCACGCTGGAAATTGCCACTGATGTCGATATCGCCTGCGGATTGCGGGCGCGTTGCGTAGCGCCCTTCGACGCTGCCGGCGATGTCCGCATTGGCGAAGCCGACCTTCTGCAGTTCGACACTCACCTGCTCGCCGGCAACCTTCCAGCGCACCTGGGCATCGAACTGATCGAGCGCGATGCGAGGTTCAGGAAACACGCGCGGCAGATCGAGCGTGGCCGCCCTGCTGGAAATGCTTGCGCTGCCGCCTTCATGCGACGCTTCGATGCTGCCCGACACGGCAGTGAATCCGGGCAGCAGGCCGCGCGCCTGCAATGCCGTGTCGGCAAATCGGGCGCTGCCGTGCCAGGTCGCCAGTTTTTCACTGTCACCCGTCCAGCCTGCCTTGAAATCGGAGACCTTTCCACGCGGCGCGAACTCCTGCAGCGCAAGCCGCGTGCCGGCGTCGAACGGCAGATTGCCGGCCAGTTGAGCAAGCGCCGCGAGATCAACCTCGCTCGCAGTCAGCGTGCCGCGAGCCGGCGCCGCCTGGCTCGCGGCGTGCCAGCTGACATGCAGGTCGAGCGGCTTGATGCGGGTATCGTCGCGAGTGGCAAGCGAAAGGCCGGTCGCGGCAAGGTCCAGACCGTCGACCGGCAGTTTTGCGGCAATGCGGCCACGCAACGCCACGAGGTCGATCATCGGCAGATCCTCGCGCAGGCGAAGCTGCACATCGTCGAGCGACAGATCACCCGTGAATCCGGCTAGGCGCTGCCCTTCCAGATCCGCCCAGAGGGTCAATGCGCCACTGCCCCGAGGAAGATCGAGCGGATAATCGACCCAGGTGCGCCACGCGGACAGATCTGCACGTTCCACGTCGACGTAAATCTGTCCGTTCCATTCGGCGAGGCGCGAAAAGTCGCGCCCGCGGATGTCGGCACGCAGGTCGATCGGTGCCGCAAATGCCTGCGGCGGCTCGGCGGTCACGCCAATCCGGTGGCGTGCACCGAGGTTGACCAGGCGCAGATTGACATTGCTCAGCACCAGCTCCGGCGCGGCGCGGCGCTCGTCCAGCCAGCGCACGGTCGCGTTGCGCACGACGATCTCATGCTGCGCCAGCAGCCAGTTCGCGAACCCGCTACTGCCGCCGCCGCCCGCGAGCTCGATACCCGCCACGTAGACGCGACCCTGCAGATCGCGCCGCACCTGCAAGTCGGGCCCGTCGATCGCCAGGTGGTGCAGGCGCAGCTCCGCAAAGGGAATCGACATCCAGGAAAGGCTGGTGCGCACCAGGCCCAGTTCAAGCGCCACGCGATCCGATGCGTCGTGCACCGCGACCTGCCCCAGATCGAGGTAGGGCCGGATGCCCGACCAACGCGCGTCGATATGGCCGATGGTGACCCTGGCGCCGAGCGCAGCCGAAATCCTGGCGCCGATTTCGTCGCGATAGTCGTTCATGCGCGGCAATACGACCTCGCGCGCCACGACGACGATCAACGCAAACGCGAACCATAGCGCGACCGCCAGCCAGAACAATCGCCCGAGCAGCCGCAGCAACCGCGGCTGCTCGGGCGCGCTGGCTGCGGCGATGGGTGCGGCGCCGTCCAGCGGCGCCTCGGATTCGGCATGCATTCAGTCTTGGCCGTCAGGCAAACGTCTGCCGGCAGAAACAATCGCGTGGATGAGGTGGGTGATCCGGCCCGCCATCACGCCGATCGAACGCCCCGTCTCGCATACCGCATACAATTGCACTCGTGGGGACGGCGCTCGCGGCTGACGAAACTGCCGTTCGACGACGCGTGCCCGGCCTGCCAACAGATGCCATTTTACCCGATCACCCATCGATGACCCTCGAAGACCGCAATACCGCACAGCTCGAGCATGCCCTCAACCTGAGCCGATTCCTGCGCCGCGCGCTCGACGCGCGCGCCGATCTGCGCCCCCAACTGCTCGCCAGCGTGCATCTGCCGTTCCAGCGTGCGGCCATGCTGGAATATCTTGCCGCCTCGCCGCTGGACGAAAACACGCTGCGACCACGCCTGCGCGCGCTGCGCGCGCGCACGCTGACACACCTGATCGTGCGCGACCTGGCCGGGCAGGCACCCCTGGCCGAAGTCACCGAAACGATGACACAGCTTGCGGATCTCGCGGTGGCCGAAGCGCTCCGCGTGCTGCGCGGGCCACTCGTTGCCCGCCACGGCGAGCCGCGCGACGCCGAAGGCCACGTGCTGCCCTTTATCGTGATCGGCATGGGCAAGCTCGGCGGTCGGGAACTCAACGTGTCGTCCGACATCGACCTGATCTTCGTCTATCCCGACGACGGTGAAACCGACGGTCCGAGCGGCATTGGCAATTTCGAGTTCTTCACCAAGCTGGGGCGGCAGCTGATCGGCGCGCTCGCCGAGGTGACCGGCGACGGACAGGTGTTTCGCGTCGACATGCGGCTGCGCCCGAACGGCGATTCCGGGCCGCTGGTGGCGAGCTTTGACATGCTCGAGAATTACTTCATCACGCAGGGCCGCGAGTGGGAACGCTACGCCTGGATCAAGGCGCGCGCCATGACCGGCGAACGCGACGACGATCTTGCCGCTATCGCGCGCCCCTTCGTGTTCCGCAAGTACCTCGACTTCGGCGCGGTGAACGCCATGCGCGAACTGCATGCGCAGATACGCGAAGAGGTCGCGCGCCGCGACATGGCGCAGAACATCAAGCTCGGCCCGGGCGGCATACGCGAGATCGAGTTCATCGCCCAGGTGTTCCAGCTCATACGCGGCGGACGCGACCGCGCACTGCAGATCCATCCCACGCTGGGAGTCCTCGCACGCCTCGCCGAACGCGGCATCCTCGACCCGGAAGCAGTTGCCGAACTGTCGGCGGCCTACGATTTCCTGCGCAGGCTGGAGCATCGGCTGCAGTATCTCGACGACGCGCAGACTCACGCCCTGCCCGAGCGCACCGAAGATCAGGCGCTGGTTGCGGCCGCCATGGGCTGTGCGGACTTTGCCGCGCTGCTGACCGAACTCGACCGCCACCGCGGCCGGGTGAGCCACCACTTCGATGCCGTGTTCGCTGACCGCAATGGAAGCAGCCACGCGCTCGACCGCTTGTGGTCAGGCTCGGCAGACACCGACACGTGTGCGGCGGGCCTCGAACGGCTCGGCTACACCGATCCGCCAGCGGCCGCACAACGCCTTGCCGATCTGCGCGCAGGCGGACGCTATCAGCAGATGCCGGCCCAGGTGCGGGCGCGCTTCGATCCGCTGGTGCCGCGCCTGATCGAAGCCTGCGCTGCCACACCGAACCCCGACGTCACGCTGACGCGCAGCCTCGTGCTGCTCGATGCGATCAGTCGCCGTGCCGCCTATCTGGCCCTGCTCCAGCAATACCCGCATGCCCTGCGCAAGGTCGCCGACCTGATGAGCGCCTCGAGTTGGGCAGCCGACTACCTCACGCGCCACCCGCTGCTGCTCGACGATCTCCTCGATCCCCGTACCCTGGAAACGGCACCGGACTGGACGGCATTTCACGCCCAGCTTGCCGCAAACCTCGATGCGGTGGAGCCGGACGTCGAGCGCCAGATGGACCTCATGCGCGAGGCGCACCATTCGCAGGTTTTCCGTCTGCTGACGCAGGACCTCGCCGGCCTGCTGACCGTGGAGCGGCTGGCCGATCACCTGTCGAAGCTGGCCGACATCATGATCGAGCTGACCATCGTGACAGTCTGGCGCAAGCTGCGCCAGCGGCACCGCGAATCTCCGCGCTTCGCGGTGATCAGCTACGGCAAACTGGGCGGCAAGGAGCTCGGGTATGCGTCCGACCTGGATATCGTGTTCCTCTACGAGGACGACGATCCGAATGCCCAGGAGACCTACTCCCGGCTCGCGCAACGCATGAACACCTGGCTGTCGAGCGCAACGCCGGCCGGCACGCTGTTCGAAACCGATCTGCGGCTACGCCCCAACGGCGATTCCGGACTGCTGGTGAGTTCGCTCGAAGCTTTCCGGAAGTACCAGGTGGAATCCGCCTGGGTGTGGGAGCATCAGGCCTTGACGCGGGCACGCTTTTCCGCCGGCGATCCGCAGATCGGCGCAGCCTTCGAGGCGGTGCGGATCGAGGTCTTGCGTCAGCGGCGGGATCTGGCCAGGCTGCGGGACGACGTGCTTGCCATGCGCCAGAAGATGGTCGATACCCACGGCAACAAGAGCGAACTGTTCGACCTCAAGCACGATCGTGGCGGGCTGATCGACGTCGAATTCATCGTGCAGTTCCTGGTGCTTGGCCATTCGCATGACCACGAGCGCCTGACCGGCAACCTGGGAAACATCGCCTTGCTCGGCATCGCGGGAGAGATCGGCCTCATTCCGGCCGATCTCGCAGCGAACGTGCAGGTCGCCTACCGCGAGTATCGCCGCCTGCAGCATGGCCTGCGCCTGAACAATGCGAACCGGGCACGGGTTGCGCAGGAAAGCATTGCCGAGCATATCGACGCGGTACGGGCGCTCTGGCGCACCGTGCTCGGCGACTGAGCCGGCACCGGAGGCGGCGTGCTCGCCGCGAGGCGCGCACGCCTCGCGCCTCGCAAAGGGGGCGAAACTCAGCGTGGCATTGGCGCCATCGGAGGTGCCTGGCCTTCCGCGCCGGCGCCCGGCGGCATGGCGCCGCCCATGCCAAACGGGTTGAAGGGCTTGCCATTGACGGTGAGCTGGCCGCCACGGAACTCGATCTTCGATTTCACCTGACCGCCTTCGCGAGTCACCAGGCCCTGGCCGGCGAGGCCAGCAAGTTGCTGCTCGAGCATCTGCGCCTGCATGGCCGCGGTTTCGGGGTCGTCCGCTGCCTCGGTACCGCCCGGCATGCGGCTCGCGGCCAAAGTGCCGAGCAGCGCTTCCGGCAGCTGGATATCCGCAGCGGCCTCGAGCTTGCCGAGCAACATGAGCGGGTTGCTGAACTCCTCGGGCTTCGCGTCCTGGAGCTTCACGCTCGCGGAAACCGCCGCCTCACCCATGTCCGACTTGAAACGGAATCGGTCGATGCGAAATTCCGGATTGTGATTGTGTTTGAGCAGTTCCTTGCCTGGCTCGGCGAGCGGTGCCAACGCCCGGGCCGGATCACCGGCCGCCGTGAAGACCGCCGGATCGCTGTACAGCTTCATCATCTCGCGATAGAACCTGGCGACGGTACGCGCATGCAGGTGGCGGATCGAGAAATCGAAGTTGCCGGGGCCGTAGCGCTTGTCGCCAATCTGGAGCGAGGCCGCCCCGATCTTCTCGATGACGTCGACGAACTCGCCGTTCACCGGCATGGCCACGTCGACCACGAGTTGCTTGAACGCCACCGGCGACTGCTTCTCGCCCTCCTTCACTGCAGCGATGTCGAATTGCGCAACGGTCATGCGCTGCGTGCCCGAGTAGAGCATCGGCTCGTCGTCGAAGATGCGCTTCTGGTCGGCCTCGAACTTCAGGCCGGACATGACGAAACTGCCGTTCCTGTCGGCCATCTGCATTCTTGGCGCGTCACCCGTCATCCTGTAGTTCGCGAGGCCCTTGTCGAACTCCATCGTGGCAGTAAAGCCCTGCCAGGCGAGCTTGCCGACGTTCTCGGGCGAGTCGCCCGGCATGTTCATCGAGAATGCCGGGCTGCTGATGTTCGATACGCCGCCGCCGTCGAAACGATAGACGGTATGCGCAGTGAGCGGCTTGTTGTCGCCAAGCACCGGCTTGAGTTCCTGCATCGTCTTGTCGTCGAGAACCAGTTCGCTGTCGGACGTCGCGGCCGCAAGAGTCGAGAAACCCGGCAGCGGACCATGCTTGAACGAGGAACGCACCGTGAAGCGCAGCGGTTCCAGGACCACGGTATCCGCTGCGGCAGCTTCCGGATCGGCGGCCGCGGCTTCCTTCTGCGCCTTCTGCAGTGCGCGGAACATGTCGCCCATGACCTCGAAGGTCACCGTTTCGGTCGCCGAGAACAGTCCGCGTTCATACTTGCGGTCCGCCACCTTGATGTAGGGCAGCCCCTCGAGGATCTTGTATTGCTCGTCCAGCGCCGACTGCACCTTGGCGCCGACTATCCAGGACGCGAGCAAGTAGGCGCCAATCGGCGCCGCGACCAGCGCGACCGCGCGGGATGTCTTCATTCGGTAACTCTCCGTTGCATTCACTTCGGATGCCGACCCCGACGAGCAGGGCCACGATTCGATCGGGCTTCACTGCGCGATTCGCGCGCCGAACAGACAGATCCGGACCGTGTTTCGCGACCAGACCTTGCCCGACGCCGCCGGCATTATGCCAAATGTCATGACGGCGCGGGGGCAATCCGCGGGCATTTACACGGGGACCACGCGGCATCACCGGCGGCGGGTCGTGTCTCGGAAAAAAGGCGGCAGTTGCGGTTTCGCAACCGCAGCGACCGCGCGCAGTCGAAACTTCGATACCATTCAGGGTGGCGTTACCGATCAGCGCGGCCCGCATGCGACCCCATCAAACTTCAGGACCACCGTGAAAGCCACCCCGTTTCAACTGGACGGCGAGTACATCGAACTTTGCAACCTGCTCAAACTCGCCGGTATTGCCGACAGCGGCGGCCACGGCAAGCAGCTCGTCGCCGCTGGCGAGGTGAAGGTCGACGGCCAGCTCGAAAGCCGCAAAACCGCCAAGATCCGCGCCGGCCAGTCGGTCGAGTGCCGCGGCGCGGCGATCTGCGTCAAGGCAGCCTGAGATGAAACGCCCCCCGCGCTCACTGCGTTCGCGGCCCCCCGAGGGGGCCTCAGTGTGCTTGGGGCGGCCCGGCGCATACTGAGATGCCGCAACTCGACACCGACGCGCGCATCACTGAACTTGAGGTCAAGCTCAGCTTCGCCGACGACCTGCTCGAAACGCTCAACCGCACCGTGTATCGCCAGCAGCAGGAAATCGACCAGTTGCGCCAGGAGCTGCGGGCGCTGCGCCAGCAGCTCGCAGCATCGATCCCGGCCGAACCACGTAACCTGCGCGACGAGGTTCCGCCTCACTACTGACCGGCCTGCGGTCCGCATGGATATTGACTCCCGAGGCATGCGGCCACGCAAGGCCCATGTATGCTTGCTCCCAGGGATGGCATGCCCGGAACGTCCAGCCCATGCGGGTTCTGGCGCATGCCGAATCTCGAATTCGTTCGCAACCGTCCGGCCCGCGAGCCGCGATCACAGCGTCGCCAGCCGCTCGCACGCGCGCGCCAGCGTATCGTCGTTCTTGGCAAAACAGAATCGCAGTACGCGGTTCTGTTGCGGCGAGTCGTAGAACACCGAGACGGGGATCGAGGCAACGCCGATTTCGCGTGTCAGGCGCTCCGCGAGCCGAGTATCCGATTCGTCGCTGATCGCGGCATACGATGCAAGCTGGAAATAGGTGCCGGCGCAAGGCAGCAGTTTGAAGCGCGAGGCGGCCAGCCCTGCGCGGAAGGCGTCGCGCTTGGCCTGGTAGAACGCGGAAAGCTCGAGGTAGCGGCCAGCATCCTGCAGCCATTCGGCGAGCGCCAACTGCACCGGCGTGTTCACGGTGAACACGACGAACTGGTGCGCCTTGCGGAATTCGGCCATCAGCTCGCGCGGCGCGCACACGTAGCCGACCTTCCAGCCGGTCACGTGGTAGGTCTTGCCGAACGAACTCATGACGAAGCTGCGCTGCGCGAGCTCCGGGTGGCGCGCGCAGCTTTCATGGCGTGCGCCGTCGAACAGGATGTGCTCGTAGACCTCGTCGGAGGCGATCACGATATTGGTGCCGCGCACGATGGCGGCGAGCTGTGCCAAGTCGTCCGCGCTCCACACGCTGCCGCTCGGGTTGTGCGGGGTGTTGATCATGATCATGCGCGTACGCGCCGTCACCAGACTGCGCACTCGCGCCCAGTCGGGCTTGTAGTCGGGAAAACGCAGTTGCGCGCGCACCGGAATGCCGCCATTCAGCTCGATTGCCGGCACGTACGAATCATAGACCGGCTCGAACACGATCACCTCGTCGCCCGGACGGACGCAACAGGCGACGGCTGTGTAAATAGCCTGCGTGCCGCCCGCGGTGACAGTGATCTCGTGCTCCACGTCGTAGCGCGCGCCGTAGAGCGATTCGACTTTCGCGGCGATCGCCTCGCGCAACGGCAGTGCGCCGGCCATCGGCGCGTACTGGTTGGCGCCGGCACGCATGTGCTTCGCGACGAGATCGAACAGAGCCGGCGGCGCATTGAAATCGGGAAAACCCTGCGAAAGATTGAGCGCCCCGCAGTCTGCTGCCAGGCGCGACATGACGGTAAAGATGGTGGTGCCCACGCGAGGCAAGCGTGATTCGAAGTGTCCGGGGAAGCTCGGCATGACGATCTGGCTGCTAAGGAGGTTGCAGCCGATTCTGGCAGAATGCGTCTCCCGGTCCAAGCACACGCCGCCATGCAGAACGGTTTCCACACCATCTCCGCCAATCCGGCGAACTGCAGCGTCACCATCCTCGACCAGACTCTGCTGCCATGGCAGACCGTCTATCGCGAATTGCGTACACTCGACGAAGCGGCACACGCGATCCGCAGCATGCAGGTGCGCGGCGCACCGCTGATTGGCGTCACCGCCGCGTTCGGAATCGCACTTGCGCTCGAGGCGGCGTGCGACGACGTGGCGCTGGATCACGCGCTGGCGGTACTGCGCGCAACGCGTCCCACGGCCGTCAACCTGCATTGGGCGCTGGATCGGATGCGCGCCCGCCTGAGCGGCCGCGCCCCGGGCGCTCGCGCCTGGCAAGCCTGGCACGAAGCGCAAGCGATCGCCGATGAAGATGCGCGGACCAATGCCGCGATCGGCGCGCACGGCCTGCCGCTGTTGCAGGCAATCGCTGCCGCGCGCGGCACGGCACGCGTGATGACCCACTGCAACGCCGGCTGGCTTGCCACGGCAGCGCACGGCACGGCGCTGGCCCCGATCTACGCAGCGCACGCCGCCGGCATCCCGCTCCATGTGTGGGTCAGCGAGACGCGGCCGCGCAACCAGGGACTGCTCACCGAGTGGGAGCTGCGCCAGGCCGGCGTGCCCCACACTTTCATCGCCGACAACAGCGCCGGGCACCTGCTGATGCGCAACGAGGTCGACATCGTGATCGTGGGCGCGGACCGCATCGCGGCCAATGGCGATGCCGCAAACAAGATCGGCACCTACATGAAGGCGCTCGCCGCGCACGATAACCGTGTTCCGTTCCACGTCGCAGCCCCCCTCTCGACCGTCGACTGGCGCGCGACGAACGGCGATGCCATCCCGATCGAGGAACGTTCGGCGGAGGAGGTGCGCAACGTCGTCGGCCTTGACGCAAACGCGCACATCGCCTCGGTGCGCCTGCTGCCCGGCGAGGTGGCGACGCGGAATCCGGCTTTCGACGTGACGCCTGCGCGCCTGATCCGAAGCATCATCACTGAACGCGGTTGCTGCACACCGGAGACGCTCGGCACGCTCGGGCCGACTGTGTGAGCATCTGTGGCAAACAGCCCGCATGCTGTCCGCCGTCATTGCGCTGTGGTAGCGTGGATCCAGATGCAGACCAGGCCGGGGAGCGGCTGACAACCAGGAGAACGACGATGGGACTCATCAGTTTCATGAAGGAAGCCGGAGAAAAGCTGTTCGGGCGCGGCGAGGCCAAGGCCGCACAGGAAACCGCCGCCGCGGCGCCGACCCAGGCAAACGTGGATGCCGCCAACGGGGCTGCCGCGCAGGCGATCAAGACCTACATCGAGGCGATGAACCTGTCGTGTGACGGCCTGGCGGTGAAGTTCGACGGCAACTACGTCACCGTGTCCGGCTGCGCGCCAGATCAGCCGACCAAGGAAAAGATCATCCTCTCGGCCGGCAACGTCGACGGCGTGCTGGGCGTGTATGACGACCTGACCGTTGCGCAAGCGGAACCGGAAGCCCAGTACTACACCGTGGTCAAGGGCGACAACCTGTCGAAGATCGCCGCGCACTATTACGGCAGCGCATCGAAATACCCGGTGATCTTCGAAGCCAACAAGCCGATGCTCACCCACCCGGACAAGATCTATCCGGGGCAGGTGCTGCGCATTCCGCCGCTGTCCTGACGCTTCGCAGATGTCGCCGACGGCATCGCTCGACGACCTGCGGCGCGCGCTGTTGCAGACGGCGCGCGCCATGCAGGCCGAGGGCTTGAATCGCGGCACTGCGGGCAACGTCAGCGTGCGCTGCGCGGACGGCGACGGGGTGGACTTCCTCGTCACGCCGACCGGCGTGGACAACGAGACCGCCAACCCAGGCGACATGGTCGCCATGAAGTTCGACGGCACCCACAGCGGGCGCCTGCTGCCGTCGTCGGAATGGCGCTTCCACCGCGACATTTATGCGCAACGCGTGGACGCCGGCGCGATCATTCATGCCCACTCGCCTTTCGCCACGGCCCTGGCGTGCCAGGGGCGGGCGATTCCCGCCTTCCACTACATGATTGCGCGCTTCGGCGGCGCCGACGTACGCTGTGCGCCCTACGCGACGTTCGGCACGCAGGCGTTGTCGGATGCCGCGCTTTGCGCACTCGAAGGCCGTTGCGCCTGCCTGCTGGCGAACCACGGCATGCTGGTTTTCGGCCGCGACCTGCCGCATGCGCTTGCACTGGCGATCGAATTCGAGACGCTGTGCGAGCAGTTCTGGCGCACCGTGCAGGTGGGTCCGCCGCAGGTCATCGACGCAGCGGAGATGGCACGGGTGGTCGAGAAGTTCTCGACCTACGGCCAGCAAGCCACGGCCTGATTCAGGTGCGCTCGCCGGCCGCCGCCGGCCGAGACGGACGATCGCCGGGCGGTGGCGAAAGCCACCTGGGAATCTTCAGTTCGCGCCGCGAATCGAACGGAATGTCTCGCCAGCCGTTGGCATGAAGCCGGCCGCGGATGCGGTACTCGACCGCATCGCGCCCACCCTTGGCCATCTCGCCAAGTTGCTTCAGCAAACCGCCCAGCGTGGTCACGGCGGTGAGATCGAGCGTGGCTTCGCCCAGCCGCGGCACGGTCGTCGCCTTGTTCGACACACCCCGGGCAAAGCCCTGCCCGTTCACCTCGACCTCGAATTCGACGCCGTCGATCGCCAGGTCAGTGTCGTTCGGATTGACCACGCGCAATGCCAGGCCGAGCCGCTGTTCGAACAGCCCGAACTCCTTGATGTCCACGCCGGAAAGCGAAACCTCCGGCTGCTTGAGGCGCACGCTGGCGCATCCCGCAAGCACCGCCGCGGCAAGGAACAACATGACAAACGTCCTGACTCGAGCCGTCATGGATCAGCCCGATCGTCCGCTTGCGCGGTTCGGCTCGTTGCCGTCGTGACGCGGCAACTCGTCGAGCCGGTCGTCCCACTCCGCGCGATCGCGGTAGAAAATGTGCGCGTCGGCACGCCGCCCGACCGGCGTATCGAGCAGGCCGACACGAATGCGCAGCCACTGCGGGTCCGCCGCGCGCCGCGAAAGCACCGGCGAACCGCAGCGGCGGCAGAACACGCGCTGCTTGCCCGGCGAGGACTCATAGGCCTGCAGCAGCTCTTCGCCGGACAACAGACGGAAGTCCGCACTGCGGACCGGGGCAGCCGCCACGAAGGCCGAACCCTGCGCCTTGCGGCACTGGCTGCAGTGGCACAGCGTGAGCGTTCCAATCCCGCCGGCGACCTCGAAGCGCACACCGCCGCACAGGCAACTCCCCCGGTGGATCACGCCGGGCGCCTTCCGCTCTGTGCCTCGAGCACGCGCAGCAGGCTGCTGGTGTCGTCGCGCGCCATGCCGGCGCCCATCAGGGCATTCAGTTGCTGCCATACCTGTGCGCTGACCGGCAGCGGCGCGCCGAGGTCGGCGGCTTCGCGCAGCACGAGGCCGAAATCCTTGTGGTGCAGCCAGGCTTCCACGCCGGGGCGGAAATCGCGGCCCACCATGCGGCCGCCGAACAGGTCGAGCACGCGCGACTGGGCCGAACCGCCGAGCAGGGCTTCGCGTACCTTCGCGGCATCGACGCCGGCTGCGTTGGCCAGCTGCACCGCCTCCGCAACAGCCTCGATCACGCTGACCATCACCATCTGGTTGCAGGCCTTGGCCACCTGACCGGCGCCGTTTCCGCCGACATGCACGATGGTCTTGCCGAGCAGTTCGAGCAGCGGCCGCACACGATCGAGCACCTCGGTCCTGCCGCCAGCCATGATCGCCAGAGTGGCGGCCGCCGCGCCCGCGGTGCCGCCCGACACCGGTGCGTCGAGCATCTCGATGCCGCGTTGCTCCAGGGCGGACGCGATGCGCCGCGCAACAGACGGCGCGATCGTGCTCATGTCGACCAGCACGCTGCCCGGCGCCGCGCCTTGCGCGATGCCTTTGTCGCCGAGCGCGACCTGCTCGACGTCGGCGCTGGAGGTCACGATGGTGAACACGACGTCGGCCCGCCGCGCCACCTCAGCCGGCGAATCGCAGGCAAGCGCGCCCGCTTCGACCAGCGGGGCAGCGGCTTCCGGGCGGCGCGCGTATACCGCAAGTTCGTGACCGCCGCGCACCAAGTGCAGCGCCATCGGGCGCCCCATTGCGCCCAGTCCGATGAATCCGAGCTTCATTGCGCCTCCCCGCCGGACAGCCGCTCGTAGAGCTTGAGCACACCGACCGAATCGTCCTCGCCCAGACCGCTGCCGGACATCGCGTTGAACAGTTGCGCAGTCACCGCTGCCGTCGGCAGCGCAATGCCGAGGCTGTGTGCCTCGTCGAGCACGATGCGCAGATCCTTCTGGTGCATCCAGGCCTTGAAACCGGGACGGAAGTTGCGCGCCAGCATGCGTCCGCCGTGGTTGTCGAGGATGCGGCTGGCCGCGAACCCGCCGAGCAACGCCTCGCGCACCCGGCCGACGTCAACGCCGTTGATGCGCGCGAAATTGAAAGCTTCGGCGATCACCGCGACCGATACACCGGTGACGACCTGGTTGCACGCCTTGGCAACCTGCCCGGCGCCGGACTCGCCGATCAGGGTGATCGACTTGCCGAGGCATTCGAACAGCGGGCGCACACGCTCGAATGCCGCCGCCTTCCCGCCGACCATGATGGTCAGCGCCCCGTTGATGGCCCCCGCCTCACCGCCCGAAACCGGCGCATCCAGCATGTCGATGCCGCGTTCGCTGAGGCGCCCGGCAATATCACGCGCCGCGGCTGGCGCGATGGTGCTCATGTCGATAAAGATGCTTCCGGGCGCAGCACCGTCGGCCACGCCGCCCACTCCCAACGCCACCTCGGCCACATCGGGCGCATCCGCCACCATGCTGAAGACGACCTGGGCGCCGCGCGCCGCGTCAGCCGCACTCGCGCAAGCCAGCGCGCCTGCCTCGACCAGCGGCTGCATCGACTCGGCACGCCGCGCCCACACCCTGAGGCTGTGCCCGCCCCTGATCAGGTTCAGTGCCATGGGTCGCCCCATGATGCCCAATCCGACGAATCCGACTTCCATCACGCCTCCGCGAAATTTGTCAGGCATTGTAATCAATCGGGTGTCGTGTCTGTCTGTATGCTATAGGCTGGAAGATGGGGGTTTTTCGGCACCCGGACGATCACCAACAATGGACACAAAGCCCAACCCGAATCCGGCACCCGAGTTCTCGCATGCGGCGGCGCGCGTCCTGCTGGTCGAGGACGACCAGGTCAATCTCGAGATCGCACGCCAGACGCTGGAGGACGCCGGGCTCGTCGTGGTGCCAGCCCTTTCCGGTTGCGAAGCCGTGGCCTTGGCGCAATCGCTGCCCTTCGACCTGATCCTGATGGACCTGCAACTTCCCGACATCGATGGCTGGGAGGCAACGCGGCGCATCAGGCAGCACCGGAGCGCGGAGCCCAACCCGCCGATCATCGCCCTCACCGGCACGCTGCACGACGATGACCGCGAGCGCAGCCTGGCAGCCGGCATGGATGCCTGCGAAGAAAAGCCGCTCACGCGCACGATGCTCGAACGCCTGCTGAGCCGGCACCTGCCCCTGCATGAGCGCGCCGGGGGTCCGGAGGCAGCCGCGATGTCCGCGGAGCACTTGCAGCAGTTGTTCGACGCGTCGGCCGCCCGCCTGATCGCGGAACTTCATGCCGCGCGCAAGGCCGGTGACCGCAGCCGTATCGAGCGGGCTGCGCACACGCTGAAATCGGCCGGGGCACGGCTTGAACATCGATCTCTTTCTGAGGCCTGCGCAACGCTCGAACTGCTGGCGCGCGGCAACACGCCGGAACTCGATGACGCGATCGATGCCGTGCTCGCAGCCCATGCTGCTGTCCGGCGCGACCTGCGGGTTGCCAACGCAGGCGGGTCGGACGCGCAACCGTCGAGCGGCGCAGCGACCGGCCCGCTGATCCTCGTGGTTGACGACGAGGAGAACGAGCGCTTCCTGGTGCGGCGCACACTCGAGCAGGCCGGCTATCGTGTCGATGAGTGCGAGGGTGGCTACGAGGCAATCGATCGTTGCCGCAGCAGAACGCCCGATGCCGTGCTGCTCGACGGCCTCATGCCCGGCATGGACGGGGTGGCAACCTGTCAGGCATTGCGGCGCGACGAGACGCTGCTGGCGGTGCCCATCCTGATGTACTCCGGTCTCGTCGATCCGGCGTGGCGCGCGCGCGCCAGCGCCGCTGGCGCCGATTGTTTTGTTGACAAGGCAGTGGGCATTGCCGATCTCCAGCGCAGCCTGTTGAGCCAACTCGCGGCGTGCGGCGTGCTGCCGCGGCGACCCGATCGCTGAACCCGTTCGGTCGACGCAGGGCCGCGCTTGCCGGCTGCCCGAACCAGGTTCTCCTTCAGCGAGATCGCACCAACGTGGTGGCGAGCGCACCAATGCAGCGCACCCGTCCGCCATCGCGCATCCCGCCTGCCTGACCCGCCACTCCCGGAACCCCTGACGCGTCAACGTGTAAGGCCGCGACAGCGCAGATCGGCGGCATCCGAGGCCGCCTCGAAGTGCCACGGGCATAGCGATTGCTAAACGGAACGCAAACAGGGATCGACCCGCAGGCCGATCCCTGGCACCCGGCGCCACGGTGCCGGCGCGCATCGTGCGCGTGAAATGCAGACAGCGACGCTGGCCAAAGGCGGCCGGTCGATCGCGGATCAGAGTCGATCCCTTGCGAACCAGGTACAGCGATGCAGCATGCCTGCATCGCGCGAATTGCACAGGAGCCGACGCATGTCGAACGAAATTGCCCCCCATTCCGCAGCAGCATCCGGCGCGCCAGGCCCGCACGGCTGGGCCGACGTCTGCGCAATCGACGACATTCCGCCGCTCGGATCGCGCGTCGTCCAGTCGAGCGGCGGTGACATCGCGATCTTTCGCGCCGCCGACGACCGCATTTTCGCCGTGCATGACAAATGTCCGCACAAGGGCGGCCCCCTTTCGCAGGGCATCCTGCACGGCACCAGCGTGACCTGTCCGATGCACGGCTGGAAGATAGACCTGCCGAGCGGGGAAGCCGTCGCGCCCGACACCGGTTGTACGCGCCGCTTCGAGGTTCGCCTCGACGGCCGCACGGTGCAACTGCGCCTCGATTGAGCCGGGGCCGATCCGACGGCGTGCCGAAGCCACAGCGAGCCGCAGGGCGCCGCTCTGCCCGGCCAGACCATTGTCATCATGGCGTCGGCGCCCGAACGGGGCGCGCGGCAGGTAAAGATTCGACCAGTCGCTGCGCGTGGCGTCAGGCCGCCCTTGCTCCTGACACGAAAGCATCCTGCGGCGAGGCTGAACCCTTGCAGCATCCGGAGTTCGGCGAGCCGGTGCCGGCTACACGCAACCGCCCGCACATTCCAGACTGCCCGTAGGCCGGGCCGCTCGAGGACTGCGTTTGCGATGCGCGGGAATGCTTCGGAATGGCCAAGGGCCCCTTGCTCGCACCGGCACGGAGCGCCGCACGACCGCACGCGGTACGGCGCCTCATGCCGCTGGCACAACGGGACCGGCACGCGGCGCTCGACCTGATCGCAGTGGCGTCGCTGATCGCCGGAATCCTTCGCGCCTATTCGATCGTCCTCGGAGGGACGGCACGCCGCTTGCTCCGGTCGACGCAGGAGATCTCGAAAACATGGCAGAAACCAATTCCACCTGTTGCTACTGCGGCGTCGGCTGCGGCGTGATCATCGAGCATGACGAGCAGCGCATAACGGGCGTGCGTGGCGACCCGACGCACCCGGCGAATTTCGGCCGCTTATGCACCAAGGGCGCCACCCTGCACCTCACTGCCGTACAGGAAACCCGCGCACTGTTCCCGGAACTGCGCATCACGCGCGACGCAGCGCGCAGTCGCGTTTCGTGGGAGCAGGCGCTCGACCACGCGGCCGCGCGCTTTGCCGGCGTCATCCGCGAGCACGGCCCGGATGCGGTGGCGTTCTACGTCTCGGGCCAGTTGCTCACCGAGGACTATTACGTATTCAACAAGCTCGCCAAGGGGTTGATCGGCACCAACAACATCGACACCAACTCGCGCCTGTGCATGTCCTCCGCCGTGGCCGGCTACAAGCAGACGCTGGGCGCCGATGCACCGCCGGCCTGCTACGCCGACATCGACGAAACCGACTGCCTGCTGATGGCCGGCAGCAACGCCGCCTATGCGCACCCGATCGTGTTCCGCCGCATTGAACAGGCGCGCGCAGCCAATCCCGAGATGAAGATCATCGTGGTCGACCCGCGCCGCACCGACACCGCCGCGATGGCCGACCTGCATCTGCCGATCCTGCCCGGCACCGACCTGGTGCTGTTCAACGCGATGCTGCACGTTCTGCTCTGGGAAGGGCTCACCGATGCGCGCTTCGTCCGCGAGCACACCCAGGGTTTCGAAGCCGCGCGCGACGCGGTACGCGACATCACGCCGGCCTTCGCCAGCCAGGCGTGCGGCGTGCCGGCAGAGGACATCGTGCTGGCCGCGCGCTGGTTCGGCGCCGCGCATGCTGCGCTGTCGATGTGGTGCCAGGGCCTGAACCAGTCCACCCACGGCACGCACAACACCGCGGCGATCGTGCATCTGCACCTGGCGACCGGCCACATCGGCCGGCCGGGTGCCGGGCCGTTCTCGCTGACCGGCCAGCCCAACGCGATGGGTGGCCGGGAGGTCGGCGGCATGGCCAACCTGCTGTCGGCGCACCGCGATCTCGCCAACCCGGAACACCGCGCCGAAGTGGCCCGCCTGTGGGGCGTCGACAGTGTGCCGGCGGCGCCGGGCAAGACTGCGGTGGAGCTGTTCGAAGGGGTCAAGCGCGGCGAAATCAAGGCGCTGTGGATCGCCTGCACCAATCCGGCCCAGTCGATGCCGCATCAGGCGGCAATCCGCGAGGCACTCGCCGCCGCGGCCTTCGTGGTGCTGCAGGATGCTTTCCGCACCACCGAGACCGCCGAGTTCGCCGACTTGATCCTGCCCGCATCCACGTGGGGCGAGAAGGAAGGCACCGCCACCAATTCGGAGCGGCGCATCACGCATGTGCGGCGCGCCGTGCCGCCGCCCGGCGAAGCGCGTCCAGACTGGCAGATCGCGCGCGACTTCGCGCTGCGCCTCGGTCACGCGCTCGGCGATACGCGTGCCGCGCGGCTGTTTCCCTACTTCCACCCGGAGCAGGTTTTCCGGGAACATGCCGAGACCACGCGCGGGCGCGACCTCGACATCGCGGAACTCGACTACGCGGTGCTTGATGAGCAGGGGCCGCAACAGTGGCCCTGGTCGCGCGAGGCCGGCGGCAAATCGCGCCTGTATGGCGACGGCCGTTTTCCGACGGCCAGCGGCAAGGCGCATTTCGTGCGCATCGACGCGCGCGTGCTGGCGGAGAACACCGACGCGCGCCATCCGCTGCACCTCAACAGCGGACGGCTGCGAGACCAGTGGCACGGCATGAGCCGCACCGGCAAGGCGGCGCGCCTGTTCAATCACGCGGGCGAAGCCTGCCTCTCGATGCATGCCGACGACATGGCCCGGCGCGGCTTGGCGGATGGCGACCTGGCGCGCGTGCGATCGCGCCGCGGCGAGATCGTGGTGCGCGTCGCGGCCTCACCCGAAATGCGGCCCGGCCAGACCTTCCTGCCAATGCATTTCGGTCGGCGCCACCTCTCCAATGCGGGCGTGAACGAACTCATGGCGCCGGCGGTCGATCCCTATTCGCGACAGCCGGAAATGAAGCACGCCGCGGTGCAGGTCGAGAAGGCGTCGTTGCCCTTTCAGGCACTGGCAATGCGCACCGCTGTCGGCGAAGCGTATGCGCAAGAACGCGCGCTGGCGTGGCTGACGCGGCTGCAGCCGCTGCTGGCCCGCTTCGACTATGCCTCGCTCGCGCTCGCCGGGCGCGATCAGCCGGCGGTGGTGCTGCGCATCGCACATGGCGAGTCCCTGCCGGCGGAGTGGGACGCCGAGATCGATGCGCTGCTCGATCTCCCGGCCGCGGAGTGCCTGGCCTATCGCGACGCGCGGCGCAACATCGACAAGAAGGCGCTGATCGTCGAGGGCAAGCTGGCCGGCCTGCGCCTGACGGGCGAGACCGCAGCGGGGGACTGGCTGCGCGAAACCATGGTCGAAGGCATGCCCGCCGACGAACTGCGGCGCTGGATCTTCGCACCGCTAGCCGCACCGCCGGTTGCCACGACCGCGCGCGGCCGCATCGTCTGCAACTGCCTCAATGTCGCCGAAGCGGACATCGTATCCGCCATCGCCGGCGGCGCCACGCTGGAATTGCTCCAGGCCGGGCTCAAGTGCGGCACCTCGTGCGGCTCCTGCGTACCGGAAATCAAGCGCATGCTGGCGACGCGCGTCAAAGCGGCGTGATACCCGACGCGGACACAACGGCCGGGCCATGCCCGCAACGTTTCTTGACACCTAAAGAACGCCACATCGATCACCGATCCGGCGCATCGACCCGGGCTGCGCGCCAATTCGGTGCGGATTTGACGCATGAGAAAGTGTCGTTACCGGCTTTGCACCACCAAAGTGCGGGAACGTTTGCGCGTTATACGAATACATCTGCATCTACGCACAACGTCGTGCCGCGGGAGATAGCACAATTGCGCTGCGCCATCCGGGCGACGCCGACGGGGATACAACAAACACCACGGACCAGAATGCATTTAGGAAGCTCGCGCGACTCAAGCTCGTCGCGCGCAAGCAGTTCGGCATGGATGTCGACGTACAGCGCATCGTGGCGGACCGCGCGTATGCACGCGGGGTGCGGGAACGAATCGAACAGTCCGACGACGAAGATACGCTGGTCCTCGCGCTGTCGATCGGAAACGACCTTGGCCTGCTCGCGACGGCGGCGCCCGAACCGCTGGTAGACGCCGCCACGGAACCGGCTGTCGTGCCCCCGGCGGCAGCGCAAAGGAAGTACATCGGCGGCGTCAGGGGATGACGACCCGCGCCGGGTGCAACGCGCGCCGCGGTGTGAATCGAACTCGACCAGCGGACCGAACGCCTGCAACCCCTCTGCCAGGAGACCCATGGCATGGCCTTTTCAGACCATACCCATCCCGAAGCCGCGTGGATAAACGGTGCTGGCGGCAGCATGCCGGAATCCGTTTATCCATGAGCCTTGCAGGGCTGCCCGTCTCGAAGAAATCGGCAACAACTCTCCCACCACACCGCACCAGCCGATGCGGCCCACGGAACTCGCCCGGCGCCGCGCTGTCTTGAATGGCGGCTGTACTACAATTCCGCCCAGTTCATTCCGGTCACTTCCATGCGATTCCTGCTCACGCCGCGCGGCGCGTTTGCCGCGATCTTCGCCGTTTGCGCCGGCCTCATCGTGTTCGGTCTGTGGCTGCAACAGGCCAAGGGCCTGGAACCTTGCCCGATGTGCATCATGCAGCGCTACGCCTTCGTGCTCGCCGGTCTGGTGGCGCTGGCCGGCGCACTGCACGGCCCGCAGGGCTGGGGGCGGCGGCTGTACGGATTGCTGGTGCTCGCAACCGTCGTCGCGGGCGGCGGCGTGGCGGTACGGCAGTCCTGGCTGCAGCACAATCCTCCCAAGGTGAGCGAGTGCGGCGCCGATCTGGATTTCATGATAGACAGCTTCCCGCTTGCCGATGCGCTGCCCATGATCTTTCGCGGCGCCGGCGACTGTTCCAAGGTGCAATGGACTTTCGCCGGCCTGTCGATTCCCGAATGGGCGCTGGTCTGGTTTGTCCTGATCGCCGTGCTGGCTGCGACCCAGCTGTTCGGTCGCAACGCGCCGCGCCGCTGAGTGCTTGCGCGCGCAAAGGCGCGCGCGCCCTGCTCAGTCGTCGGTGGCAATGAAGAGCTCGTCCTGTTCCACCTTGATGCGGTAGCGCCGCGCGCATCCCTCGTCGGGCGCGCAGGCATGCCCTGTATCGAGCCGGATCAGCCAGCCGTGCAGCGGGCAGGCAACCCGGTCGTCGATCACGATGCCCTGCGAAAGCGGGCCACCCTTGTGCGGGCAGCGGTCCTCGATCGCGTGAATCTCGTCCTTCGCAGTACGGAACACCGCCACCGCGGTGCCGGCTAGATCGATCACCCGCGAACCCTGGCGGGGGATCTCCCGCACGGTGCACACCCGCAACCATTCAGACACGAGGCGCATCTCCATTGGCCGCGCTCCGAGCCCGCTCACGCGGGCTCGGCCTCCTGGCTCAGCGCGTCGCCCTTGCGGTGGAAGCGGATCGGCACGAATTCGTGCTTCTCGACACCCTGCGCGCGCTCCAGCCACGGATCCTTGTAGTCCTGCAAGGCATACAGCAGACGTTCGTACAGCGCCTTGCGGTTGGCCGCGTCGTCCACCACCCTGGCCTTGATGTAGTCGAGCCCGACGCGTTGCACGTAGTGCACCGTGCGGTCGAGGTAGCGCGCTTCTTCGCGGTAGAGCTGCAGGAAGGCGGCCGAGTATTCGAGCACCTCCTCGTCGGTTGCCACCTTGCACAGGAACTGCGCAACCTCGGTCTTGATGCCGCCGTTGCCGGCAACGTAAAGTTCGTACCCGCCATCCACGCCGATCACGCCGATGTCCTTGATGCCGGCCTCGGCGCAGTTGCGCGGGCACCCAGAGACCGCCAGCTTCACCTTGTGCGGGCTCCACATGCCGAACAGCATCTTCTCCAGCTTGACGCCCATGCTCATCGAAAGCTGCGTGCCGAAGCGGCAGTGCTCGGCGCCGACGCAGGTCTTCACGGTGCGGATGCTCTTGCCGTAGGCGTGGCCGGAGACCATGCCGGCGGCGGCGAAGTCCGCCCACATCTTCGGCAGGTCCTCTTTCTTCACGCCGAGCAGGTCGATGCGCTGACCGCCGGTAACCTTGACGGTGGGCACGTTGTACTTTTCGGCCGCATCGGCGATCGCGCGCAACTCGTCCGGCGTGGTGAGCCCGCCCCACATGCGCGGCACCACCGAATAGGTGCCGTCCTTCTGGATGTTGGCGTGGGCGCGCTCGTTGATGAAGCGGCTCTGCGGATCGTCCTTCGCCTCGTGCGGCCAGGTGCTCACCAGGTAGTAGTTGAGCGCCGGCCGGCACGAGGCGCAGCCGTTGGGCGTGGTCCAGTTCATGCCCAGCTGCACCTCGGGAATGGACAGCCACTTCTCCTTGCGGATCGCCTCGCGCACTTCCTCGTGCGTGTGCTCGGTGCAGCCACACATCGGCTTGGTCTTCGAGTCCGACGGCGTGTAGGCGCCACCGACGCAGGAGGCGAGGATCTGCTCCACCAGACCGGTGCACGACCCGCAGGAGCTCGATGCCTTGGTGTGCTTGCGCACGTCCTCGAGCGTGAACAGGCCGTGCGTCTTGATCGCCTTGACGATGTCGCCCTTGCACACGCCGTTGCAGCCGCACACCTGCGCGCTGTCGGGCATCGAGGCGGCGTGCGACTCGCCCTTGTGGCCGGCATCGCCGAGGTGGTTCTGGCCGAACATCAGGTGATCACGCACGTCATGGACGTCCTGGCGGTCCTTCAGCAGCTGGAAGTACCAGGAGCCGTCCGCCGTGTCGCCGTAGAGCACGGTGCCGACGATGCGGTTGTCCTTGAGCAGGATGCGCTTGTAGACGCCGCCCTGGCGGTCGTGCAGCACGATTTCCTCGGCACCCTTGCCGCTGAAATCGCCCGCCGAGAAGACGTCGATGCCGGTCACCTTGAGCTTGGTCGACACTACCGAACCCTGATAGCGGCCGATGCCGAAATTGGCAAGGTGGTTGGCGCAGACCTTGGCCTGCTCGAACAGCGGCGCGACCAGGCCGTAGGCGGTGCCCCGATGTTCGACGCACTCGCCCACTGCATAGACGCGCGGATCGAATGTCTGCATGGTGTCGTTGACCACGATGCCGCGGTTGCAGTGCAGGCCTGCGGCCTTGGCCAAATCGATGTTCGGGCGGATGCCGGCGGCCATCACCACGATGTCGGCAGGCAGGGTTTCGCCATCCTTGAACCTGATCGCACAGACGCGGCCGGATTCACCCCGGACCAGTTCCGCGGTCTGCGTCTCCAGCTTGAACTTGAGGCCCTTCTGCTCGAGCGAGGCCTGCAGCATGTCGGCCGCCGCCTTGTCGAGCTGGCGCTCCATGATCCACGCCATGAGATGCACGACGGTGACGTCCATGCCGCGCAGCGCGAGGCCGTTGGCCGCCTCGAGGCCGAGCAGGCCGGCACCGATCACCACCGCGTGCTTGTGCGTCTGCGCCGCCTCGATCATCGCCTCGGTATCCGCGATGTCGCGGTAGCCGATCACGCCGGGCAGGTCGTTTCCCGGCACCGGCAGGATGAAGGGCGACGAGCCGGTGGCGATCAGCAGGCGGTCGTACTCGGCCTCGGTGCCGTCCTCGGCGACCACGACGCGATGCACGCGATCGATGTTCGTCACCTTCTTGCCCGCATGCAGCGTGATCTCGTTGTCGCGATACCAGTCGAGATCATTGAGCATGATTTCGGGCAGCGTCATCTCGCCCGACAGCACCGGCGAGAGCAGGATGCGGTTGTAGTTGCCGTGCGGCTCGGCCCCGAACACCGTGATGTCATAGAGATCCGGCGCGTACTTGCGCAGCTCCTCCAGCGTGCGTACGCCCGCCATGCCGTTGCCGATCATCACCAGTTTCATCTTTTCCATTGCCTCTCACCTCGATCGATCGCCACTTCTTGCGAAATGACCAGACTCATCACGTAACGAGCAATCGACATGGCGCGAACTCTCGCTTGTTGCCCGGCCGCCATTGGCCGCGCCTCCAGACCGAACTGCCACCTCAAATCACGCTGCCGCGCGCTGCGCCGGTTGCGCAACGCGGGCAAGCGACACCACCTTGCCGACCACGATCAGCGCCGGGCTCTCCAGCGCCGCTTCGCACCCCACCGCCGCAAGCCCCGAAAGCGCGGCGAGCACTTCGCGCTGGGCCGAGAGCGTGCCCTGCTCGATCACCGCGGCGGGCGCCGACGGATCCATGCCGCCGAGAACAAGCCCTTCCACGATGCGCGCACCGCGCGCAGCGTGAGCAGATCCGCCGCCCCCGGACCGGCACCGATCAGCATGGCCTTCGCGGGCTTCACGATTGCCCTCACGCCGCCTTCCTGAGCTGCTTCTGGTAAAGGAACTCGAGCAACGCCGCACGGTACTCGGCAAAGTCGCGATCGTGCGCGAGCGCGAGCCGGTTGCGCGGACGCTCGAGGCGTACCGTCAGGATCTCGCCGACGGTCGCCGCCGGGCCGTTGGTCATCATCACGACGCGGTCGGACAGCAGCACCGCTTCATCGACATCGTGGGTCACCATGACCACCGTCGCGCCGGTCTTTTCCATCACGCCGAGCAACTCGTCCTGCAGGCTGGCGCGCGTCAGCGCGTCGAGCGCGCCGAACGGCTCGTCCATCAGCAGGATCTTTGGCTCCATCGCGAAGGCACGCGCGATTCCGACACGCTGTTTCATCCCGCCCGAAATCTCGTGCGGGTACTTGTGCATGGCATGGTCCATATGCACCATCCCAAGCGCCGCCTCGGTGCGTGCCTTGAGCTTCGGCTTGCCCTCCTTGACCGCAAACACGCGCTCGACAGCCAGATAGACGTTCTCGAAGCACGTCAGCCAAGGCAGCAACGAGTGGTTCTGGAATACGACCGCGCGCTCCGGCCCGGGGCCGCCGATCTCGCGGCCGTCGCACAACAGTACGCCGCTGGTGGGCAACGTGAGGCCGGCGATCAGATTGAGCAACGTGGATTTGCCGCAGCCGGAATGCCCGATCAAGGTGACGAACTCTCCTTCCGAGATGGTCAGATCGATGTCGCGCAGGGCGACGAACCGTCCCTGCTTGGTGTCGAAACTCATACCGGCGTTCTCGACGCGTACCATGGCCTTGTTCATTTGAACCTCCGATTCCTTGGCAGGACGCACTGCGCTCACGCCTGCCATGCCTCGTGCATTGATGAGGTCAAGCGTTGCCGTAGCTAAAGCGCTTTGCGATCAGGATCAGCGTCTGCTCGAGCAGCAGGCCGACGATGCCGATGACGAAGATCGCGATGATGATGTGCTCGACCTTCAGGTTGTTCCACTCGTCCCACACCCAGAAGCCGATGCCCACGCCGCCGGTCAGCATCTCCGCCGCGACGATCACCAGCCAGGCGGTACCGATCGACAGGCGGATGCCGGTCAGCATGTAGGGCAGCACCGAGGGAAACAGGATCTTGGTGACGATCTTCCACTCGTTGAGGTTGAGCACGCGCGCGACGTTCATGTAGTCCTGCGGCACGCGCTGCACGCCGACTGCCGTGTTGATGATCATCGGCCAGATCGAGCAGATGAAGATCGTCCATGTCGCCGCCGGATCGGCCTGCTTGAACACCAGCAGCCCGATCGGCAGCCAGGCGAGCGGGCTCACCGGACGCAGCAGCGAGATGATCGGCGACACCATGCTGTTCATGAACGCGAAGCGGCCGATGATGAAGCCGAGCGGAATGCCGACTAGCGCGGCAAATCCGAAACCGATTCCCACGCGCTTGAGCGAGGAGAGCACGTTCCAGCCGATGCCCTGGTCGTTGGGGCCGTTGCTGTAGAAGGGGTCGGCAAACAGCGTCGCCGCGGCCTGCCAGGTCTGCGCCGGGCCGGGAATGCTGCCTTTCATTGCGACCATGGCCCAGATACCGATCAGCAGCCCGATGCCGACGACCGGCGGCACCACCACCTTGAACAGCGGCAGCAGGCGGCGCGAGAGCGGCTGGCGCGAGGCTCGAGCGGATTCCGCCGGCATTGCTGGTTCGGCTGCGGCGGGCACCGGAGTCGGGTTTCCGTTCATCGTCACGATGCGGACGGGGCTTGCGTCGGCCACGGGTGGTACGGCGAGGGTGGCGGCATTCATTCCGGATGCTCCTGTGTTCGTCTTTCGGCTGCCCCGGTCGGCCCGCGATCCGCGCGCCGGCCTGCAAGGCACGGTACTCAGGCGGTGTTGACCTTGAACGAGCCGGCGTACTTCTTCGGATCCCTGCCGTCCCAGACCACGCCATCGATCAACTTCGACGTGCGCATGTCGGATTTCGGCAAGCCGATGCCGACCGCCGTCGCCGCCTGCCTGTAGATGTCGGTGCGGTTGACCGCCCTGGCTACCGCAAGGTAGTCCGGGTCGCTCTTGAGCAGCCCCCAACGGCGATGCTGCGTGAGGAACCACATGCCATCCGACAGGTACGGGAAGTTGACCGCCCCGTCGTTGAAGAACTTCATCGCGTTCTTGTCGTCCCAGCTCTTGCCGAGTCCGTTCTGGTAGCGGCCGAGCATGCGCGCGAGGATGACGTCCATGTCGGTGTTGACGTAGGACTTTTGCGCGATGGTTTCCGCCGTCTTCTGGCGATTGCCAAGCGAGGCGTCGATCCAGCGACCGGCCTCGAGGACCGCGGCGGTCATCGCGCGCGCGGTGTTCGGGTTTTTCTGCACGAATTCGGCGGTGGTGCCGAGCACCTTTTCCGGGTGGTCGACCCAGATATCCTGGGTGGTCACAGCGGTAAAGCCGATGTTGTCGATGATCGCGCGGTTATTCCACGGTTCGCCTACACAGAAGCCGTCCATGTTGCCGACGCGCATGTTGGCGACCATCTGCGGCGGCGGCACCGTGATGACTTTGACATCTTTCATCGGATTGATGTCGTTGGCCGCCAACCAGTAGTAGAGCCACATGGCGTGGGTGCCGGTGGGGAATGTCTGGGCGAAGGTGTACTCGCCTGGCTTCGAGACGATCAGCTTCTTCAGGCCAGCCCCGTCGGTCACGCCTTGCTCCTTGAGTTTGTTCGACAGCGTGATCGCCTGGCCGTTGTTGTTGATTGACATCAGCACCGCCATGTCCTTCTTCGGCCCGCCGATGCCCAGATGCACGCCATAGACGAGGCCGTAGAGCACGTGCGCCGCATCGAGCTCGCCGTTGACGAGTTTGTCGCGAACCGCCGCCCAGGAGGCTTCCTTGCTCGGGATGATCTTGATGCCGTACTTTTCGTCGAACTTGTTTACTGCGGCCATGACGACCGACGCACAGTCGGTCAGCGGGATGAAGCCGATGCGAACCTCCTTCTTCTCGGGCGCGTCCGAACCGGCGGCAAACGCGCCGCTTCCGGGCAGCGCACTCATCAGTGCGGCACCCGCGCCGAGTGCGGCGCCCTGCCTGAGAAAACCGCGGCGAGAGGGGTCGCGCAGCAGCGTTCGCGCATCGAACAGCTTGTCATCCATGTCATGCTCCAGTGCATCGAGTGAGAATCCAAAAAAAATGGGCGGCCATGCGGCAGGGAGAGGAGACCCCTGTCGATGGACGCCCTTGTCCGTTGATCACTCCGATCATCACGATCCGCCGTTGGACCGCTCGTGACAATCCCTTTGCAAGCGCTATGCCACTTGCAGAGAATGCCCTGGAACCCGCATGGATACTGGCTTCCAGACCGATTGTTAACACGAGGCAGAGGGCGCCGGCAATGAGATGACTCGCACTGTCGCAGTGCAATATGACGCCTGCCGCGCACTAATCGGGCGCATCAGGAAAACAAGGGGAAATGCATAAGGCGGGCTCGCGCGCGCTGCGCGGCGGCCCCGCGATCAGGGAAGAATCAGAGCAGGAGATTCGCCATGTCGATCACGTCCTGCGACACGGCGGCTATGGTCTTGCCGCGCTCCATCGCGAGCTTGCGCAGCGCGTGATAGGCGTCGTCCTCGGACAGCGACCGCGCTTTCATCAGCATGCCCTTGGCGCGGTCGACGAGCTTGCGCTCGGCAAGCTTGCGATTGGATTGCGCAAGTTCGTTGCGCAACGCCAGGTGCGACTCGAACTGCGCCACTGCGACGTCGAGCACCGGCTTGATGCGGGAGGCCTCGACGCCGTCGACGACGTAGGCGGAAACGCCAGCCTGTACCGCCTTGCGTATCGCCTGGCTATCGGCGTCCTGGGCGAACATCACGATCGGCCGCGGGTTCGCGCGGTCGAGCACCGACAAGTGCTCCAGGGTGTCGCGCGTCGGCGAATCGGTTTCGATCAGGATGACGTCCGGGCGTGTGGCCTCGACATGGCGCACGAGATCGATCGCGCTGGGCAGCACCGCCGCAACCTGGTGACCGGCCAGCGCGAGACTGGCGCAGATGTCGCCAGCGCGGGTATGCGATTCATCGATGACGAGCACGCGCAGCATTGGTTGCAGTTCCGGTGAGATCCTGCGTGGATTCTAGCAATCCACGCACCAGGGCAGACCTATTGCAGTTCAAATCTCGTAGCAGGCCGCAGGCGACACTATGTTGATGCAGTCGACAATGACGGTCGACATGTCGTCGAACGGCGGCCGGTCGCCGAGGTGGGCTGACAACGCTGCCTGAAGCCATTCCAGCCGGTGAATGCCTGGCGGGGCCGACGCCAGCGTGTCGATCAGGCGCTGCTCGCCGAAGGCCTCGCCGGCCGCATTCTCCGCTTCGATCACACCATCGGACACAAGGACGAGCTGGCGGGAACCCGACCATTCGAAAATCTCGGGCCGGGTAATGAGCGGCATGGTATCGACGATCCCCAGAGGCAGCTGGCGCGAGCGGAAGCGGTCGACGACCCGTCCGGACTCATCGAGGAGCAGCGCTGGCGGGGTTCCCCCCACCCAGATCTCGCCGGACCCGTCGCTTTCGTCGATGCACAGCAGGGTCGCCGCCACGAAGCGGCCGATCGGGGCGACACGCTTGACCTCGTTGTTGAGCTCGCCGACCAGCGAAGGCAGCGCCATGTCCTGTGCGACCAGGCGATAGAAAAGGGACAACAGCGGCAGCACGCTGATTGCCGCGGCGAGGCCGTGCCCCGTCGCATCGGCCAGCATCAAGTACAGGCGTCCGCCGGAGGAACGACGCGCGGCGACGACGTCACCGGAAAACCGCTTGGCGGCGACAACCGAATATCGCAACCGCTCGTCGCCCAGCGCATCGCGCTTAAGCTGCCGCTCGATCGTCGCCTTGGCCAGATCGGCCTCGTGCTCGTTCTCTTCCCGGTAGCGCTCGAGCCGCTGCGCGGCCTCGCGCTGCTCGCGCTCGATGCGGCGCCGCTCGGAAATGTCCTGAACCACGGTCCAGACGTACTGGCGACCGTCCGCGCCCGTGATTCTCGACCCGTGGAGCAGAACCGGCACCGCGGTTCCGTCGGCGCGGATGAATTCCTTCTCGTACGGACCGAAACGGCCGGTTCTGGCGATCTGGCCGATCTGCTCGACCTCCTGCGCGATGTATCCGGGCGGCGTGACGGTCGCGGCGTCCATGCCCAGCACTTCCTCCTCCGCACGGCCCAACAACTGCGCGAAGCTGTGATTGCACTGGACAAAACGTCCGTCCATGTCGCACAGGACCAGGCCGAGTTCCGACGAATGGTAGAGCAGCGACAGCTTCTCCAGCGACTCGCGCAATTGAGCTTCGCTGGCCTTGCGTTCGGTGACGTCGCGCAGGACGGCGATCAAACGCGGGCTTCCCTGTGCCGGCAGCTCTGTCAGGCCAACCTCGATCGGAAATATGCTGCCGTCGGCGCGGCGACCGAGCATGTCGTGCGTGCGGCCAAGCGCCGGCATGCGGAACGAGGACGAGTCGACGCCAGCCGAATCGCCGAAGAGAACGGGGAGCAGATTGCCGACCAGCGCGGCTTCGCCGCAGCCGAATATGCGCTGGGCTGCAGGATTGCAGTCCAGGATCCGCCCGTGATGATCGAGCGTGACCAGCCCGTCGATGATCGCTGCACCGGTCGCCTCGAGTCGTCCGATCAGCATCTGGCGGCGCCTGTCGGCATGCACGCCGTGGACCAGCGCACCGATGCGCGCAGCAAACAGCCGGAAGCTCAGCGGCAAGGTCAGGTAATCGTCCGCGCCCGCGTCGAAGCCGGCAACCACGTCCTCCTCCCGCGAGAGTGCCGAAAGCACGATCACGGGCACCCAACGGCCATGCGTCGCCGACTTGATGCGCCGCGTCGCCTCGTAGCCGTCCAGCTTGGGCATCACGATATCCATCAGCACGAGATCGGGCCGATGCCGATGATAGAGCGCTACGGCCTCCTCGCCATCGCAGGCCTCGATGCTGTGATGCCCGAGGCGCGCGAGGAAGGTGGATACCATGGCGCGCACGTCCGCTGCGTCGTCGGCGACCAGCACCGTGACCGGCGATTGTGATTCATCCAGCATTTCCCGCACCTACCCTCGATCGTCGCCCAGAGAGATTGCTGCCTCGACGATGTTGCCGTTCCCCAGGTAGTTCACCGAGGCGAACGCGAGGCTGCGCGCGAGCGCGATGCCGCGACCATTGGGGTCGAAGGCGCGCTCGGGATCGAATTCGAGGTAGCGGTCCCAGTCGAAACCCTGCCCTTGGTCCGTGATTCTGAACGAGAGCGCCTCGCTGTCGCGCGAAAGATCGACGATCACGCGCTTGGCTGCATTTTCCTCGAGCGCGAGCCGGCGCGCGATCTCCTCGGACCAGCCGTCTTCCTGCTTGAGGCGCGATTTTTCCGCGTAGGTTATGCCGAGATTGCCGTGCTCGATGCCGTTGATGATCAATTCCGAAAGGCCCATGGCCGCGGTTTCCGGTTCGGGACAGATCTGCGCAAGATAGCCGGCGAGTATCTGCGCCTCCTCGAGCGTGCGCACCTCGTAGGTGCCGCGGCGCACGAGGGCGATCGCGCTTCTCTGGGCGTGAATCCGGTCCGCCAGGTCCCGCCGGTTGCGCAGCTCGTCCAGCGCCGAGCGCATGATGGCAAGCAGGGTGCCCTGTTCGAATGGCTTCGTGAGGTAGTAGTGCGCGCCGCTCTGCAAGCCTTCGCGTACCTGGTTCGGCGTGGCTGCGGCGGTCTGCATGATCACGGGCAGCTCGCGCAACCGTGGTTCCGACTTTATCCGGCGCAGCAGTTCGATGCCATCCAGGCCGGGCATCATTCGATCGAGCAGGATGAGGTCGAAACCATGTTGCTCATCGGACAGCGCCGCCCAGGCAGCCTCTCCGGATTCGACCATTTCGGGTTGGTAGTCGCTGTCGGACAGGTACTCGCCGATGATCTCGAGGTTCATCGGTTCGTCGTCGACAACCAGAACGCGTGCAAAAGACATGTTTACCTCTGTAATGCAGAAACTGAATTGACCGTGCCGGAAAGGCGGATGGGCAGGCGAACGACGAAATCGGTGCCGCCGTTCGCGTTCGGGCGGGCCTGGATCGTTCCGCCATGTGCGTGCACGATCTCCCGCGTGATCGCCAGCCCCAGACCGGTGCCACCGGCGCCCGTGCGTGTCTTGCTGCTCTGTACGAACTTGTCGAAAACACGCTCCAGCTCGGAGGCGGGAATGCCGACCCCTTCATCCGAAACGACGATCTCGACGGCGTCGACCGCCCGCCCTGCATCCTCGCTGCGACGTCCCAGCGGCAACTCGCAGCGCGCAAGGCGAATCTCGACACCGCGTCCGCAGGGCGTGAACTTCACCGCATTGGACAACAGGTTGCGCAGCACCTGTCCGACGCGCGCTCCGTCCACCCAGATGCGCGGCTGTTCACCGTCAGCCACGATGCGCATGCCGACGCCCTTCGCCTGAAATATCGCCTCGAATTCGATCGTCGCATCGCGGACCAGGTCGAGCACCTGGAACGGACGTACATCGAGCACCATCTTGCCTGCTTCGAGCTTGGACAGATCGAGAAGATCGTTGAGCAGGTTGAGCAGGCGGTCACCGCTGACGTGTATGCGTTCGAAATACTCCCTGAGCTTGCCCTGTTCGTCCTTTTGCGCCCGTCCCTCGCCCAGCTTGGCGAACGAAAGGATGGCATGCATCGGCGTGCGCAACTCGTGCGACATGTTGGACAGGAATTCCGTCTTGACGCGGCTCGCACGCTGCGCCTCGTCGCGCGCAGCGCGCGCCTCCGCAGTCTGTTCGTCGACCATCTCGCGCAGGTGATCCCTGTGGCGGGCAAGCTCGTCTTCTGCATGCTTGCGAGCCTGTTCCGAGCGGCGCGCCATGAGCAGTTTGCCGAAGGTGCTCAGCAGCGGTTCGAGCTCATCGACGAACGCCCGATCGAAGCCGCCTTCGCGGTTCGCGAGCCCCACCATGCCGAGCAGTTCGTCTCCGTTGCGCACCGGGAGCCCCGCGAAGTTGAACATCGCGGGGTGCCCCGGCGGCAGCCGCTGCGCCCGCGGATCACGCTCGGTATCGTTGGAGATCACCGCGCCGTCGTTTGCCAGGACCGCGCCGAACAGCGCGCCGGGGTCGCGCAGTTCGAGCGTGTGCGGCGCATTCTCCTGGCGATACAGGCCGAACTCCTCGTCCCACACGATCTTGCTGACGGCCAGCGTCCGCAGGAAACGCGCGCCATCCGCGTCGTCGAGCGCTTCCCCGATCAAGCCGAACTCGCAGCGCGCGTAGGGAAGCAGCCAGCCCAGCATGCGCTCGAACACGAGATTGGTATCGGGCGAATGGATGAAGTCTTCCTGCAGCCCGTTGATGGCGTCAAGCAGGTCACGATTGCGGCGCATCTCGATTTCGATCTCGCGCCGCTCGGTGATGTCGATGCAGGAACCGATGAATCCCGCGAAGCCTCCGTCCTGATCGAAGCGCGGCACGCCAGTTTCGAGCATCCAGCGATACACGCCGTCGTGCCGCAACAGGCGGAATTCGGTTTCGTACGGCCGCTGCTCTTCAATCGCAGCGCTGTAGATCGACATGCTGCCCTCGAAATCGTCCGGGTGCACGCTGCGCGTCCAACCTGCCCCCCGGTCGCGCTCGATCGACCCGCCGGTGAACAGCAGCCATGTCCTGTTGAAGTAGTTGCGCCCTTCCGCGCCGTCAGAGACCCAGATCAGGTTGGGTGCCGAATCGGCCAGCAGTCGGAAACGCGCCTCGCTTTCAGCCAGCGTCTGCTCCACCCGTTTGCGCGAGGTGATGTCGGTGTGGGTTCCGATCATGCGCAGGGGATTGCCGTCCCCGTCGCGAGCGACGACCTTGCCGCGGTCGAGGATCCACTTGTACTCGCGATTGCTGGAACGCAAGCGATGTTCGCTGGTGTAGAAATCGGTCTCGCCGCGCAGGTGGCACTGCACCTCGCCCACCACCCGGTCAAGATCGTCCGGGTGGACGCGCGAACTCCATTCGTCGAGACCGCTTCCGATTTCGTCGTCGCGGTATCCGAGCATGCTCTTCCAGCGCGAGGAATAGTCGACGTGCGCCTCGCCGATGTCCCAGTCCCAGACGCCATCGCCAGCACCTTCGAGAGCGAACTGCCAGCGCGCCTCGCTCGCCCGGAGCCGATCTTCCTGCTCCCGTCGTTCCGTGATGTCGTCGAATATGACCACGATGCCGACGACCGCACTGCTCTCGTCGCGCATCGGCACCTTGGTCGTCCGCAGCCAACCGTGGACATACGGTTCTTCGAATGCTTCCCCTTCCCCCGACTCCATGATCCGGCGGTCGTCCGTACGATATCGTTGCGCCAATTCGGGCGGAAAGAAATCGAGGTCGCTCTTCCCGACCACCTGCTCCGGCGTCATGGCAAGGTCGTTGGCATACGTCTTGTTGACCAGCAGGTAGCGTGATTCGCGGTCCTTGATGAAGATCCGCTGCGGCAGATGGTCGATCAGCGCCCGGATCATGCGACTCTGCGCCCGCACTTCCGACAGGTCGGTATTGACGCCCACGATCATCTGGTTGCCGAGGTGATCGCTCAACAGCGATTTGGCCGTCATCAGTTCTCGGCGCATGCCCTGCGAATCCTTGAGCACCCAGTTCCACGTTCCCGAGCCGCCCCGTTCGAGCAATTCCCGATCCTGCGCCTCGCCCTGGGCTGCGGTTTCGTTTGGCAATACCTCGGCCGCGCGACGGCCCAGAATCTCGGACGGATGCGCGCCGAGCTGTTTCGCGAACTCACGATTGACCCGCACGAACCGCAATTCGGCATCCTTGACGTAAAGGGGATGCGGCACCACTTCGAAAAGCTGCTCCAGGAAGTTCTGGTAGTGCTGAACCTCCAGGGCCTGCTCGCGCAGTGTTGTGATGTCGGTATATACGGTCAACACGCTCCGCGCCTCACCGTCGAGGGCCACCTTGCGCACGTGATAGGAGCGGCGTTTTCCCGCGCGATCAGCAATCTCGACCTCCGACTCCCGCTCCGCGCCGGTCTCGAGAACCTGTCCGTCGTTGAACTCCATTATCTCCGCGATGTCGGGCTCCATGAACTCGCGGGCACGACGGCCCAGAATTTCATCGACGTGACGTCCGACCACGTTGCTGTAGGCCCGATTGGCAAACGTAACGTTGAACGCGGCGTCCTTGAGCAACACGCCGCTGGGCAATCCGTCTAGCACACTGCGCAGCAATGCCTGGGACTGGGCCAGATGGGCCTCCGAGCGGCGCAGGTCGTCCGTCTTGCGCAGTGCGACGAGTTCGGCACGCACGCGCGTGGACGCCAGATTCCACACCAGGAGCGAAAGCAGCAGCGCTGCGATCGCGCCGATGACCAGCGCGACTGTCGAGCCATAGACGCCGGCGGCGGGAGCGATGTGGCGCGAGAACTCGACGGTCCACGACAGACCGTAGTCATCGATCCTGCGCAAGGCAACCGCCCTGTCCTCGATCGTTGCGCCGTCGCGCCCGATTGAATCGAACAGCGTCCTCGGCGGAGAGGCCCGCTGGTCCAGTATGCGCAGGTGCTGTTGACCGTCCAGCCCAAGGGTGGCCGATTGCGCAAGCGCCGCAAGGTCGAGATGGACGAAGACCACGCCACGCCGACCGCTTTGTGGCGCCCCAGAAGGATGGTGCTCGTTCGAATCGGTCGGAAGCAGCATGGTCAGTACCGGGATCGCGCCGTCTGCGACCTGCTGCACTGCGAGCGCGGCACCGCCGCTCGCGACAGCCCGCTTGATGGCCTCGGCGACCGCTGCATCTGCAAGCAGATCGGCGCCAACCGGCCCGTCGTGCCATTCGGCGCGCGATTTTTTCAGCGTCACGCGCAGCCGCGACCGGCCGGCGTCACCACCATCGGTGGAGAACTCGGCAATCCCCATTGCGATCACATCCGACCCGCTGTGCAACGCAACCAGGCTTGCAACATATGCCGCCCACTCCTGCGGCGTGACCTCCTCGCTGGCCCGGAGCAACCCTGCCGCGCCTTGCAGCAAGCGCTCCTCGGCCGACAGCTTCAGGCGCAGGACGCTCAGGTATCGGTCGGAATTGAGCTGAAGTTCGCGGTCCAGCTCACGCTGTTCCGCCCCCTGGAGTCGGTGCCAGGCCAGGAAGACCAGGATCAGGCACGAGAACAGGACGACGAGGCCGATGCGCCGCGCACGGCGCAGGGCATCGCGCAGGCTTGCCTGGCCCGCAAGAACGGAAACTTCTGCCTCGGACTGTTGAATGAAGGGTTCTCGGATCACCCATCATTTACGGCAAGTCCCTGATCAACTTGAAGTCGACCGTAACGTCCCTACCGATTCGGCCCGCGTCGAGCTGCTCAGGCTTGCGCGCGACGCACGGCATAGCCGGCGATCGCGGCCAGAACGTCGTCGGATTCGCCGAAGGGCGGCGCCAGTTCGACCGAAAGCGAGGGGTGGCGCTCCCTCGCCTGCCGCAGCAATTCGGGAACATCGCGCTTGAGGTGGCCGGCCTGGGCAACGAACATCGGCACCACGGTGATCCTGCCGCATTCCGGGGCGAGCAGGTCGATGGCGTCGGGCAGCGTCGGTGCGATGAACTCCAGGAAGGCGAGTTCGACCCGCAAACCGGGGTTCGACGACCGGACCAGTGCCGCCACCCGGCGCATCGGTTCAGCCCACTGCGGGTCGCGCGCACCGTGGCCGAAAAGGATCAGCCCCGCGCTCATTGCCCGGCTCCCGGAGGCGGCACGTAGCCGGGAAGTTCCGCCAGGCGTGCAAGCCAGGCGATCACCGCGGGGTACAGCTCGAGCCCGATGCCGCCTTCCGGCGCCATCGCGACGTACGGCATGCAGCCCACGTCGGCGATGGTGGGGTGATCGGCTGCGAGCCAGTCCGCGGTTTCGAGTCGCTGCGCCATCACTGCCAGCCCCTTGCGCCCCAGGGTCTGCGCCTCCTCGAGGTTGCCCGGACGTCCGAGGCGCACGATGGCCCGCGCCCGCGCGAGCCCGTAGAGGGTTTCGTTCTCCATCACCGCAAGCCACTGCGTCACCCGTGCCATGGTGACCGCATCGAGCGGCAGCCAGCGCTCTCCACCGTAACGGCGTGCGAGATACACCAGAATGGCCATGGAATCCCAGATGACGACGCCATCGTCATCGAGGACGGGAACCTGCCCGCGGGGATTGAGCGCAAGAAAGGCCGCGCCGCGCTGCGCCCCGGCCAGAAGATCCACCTCGATCCGTTCCGCCTGGAGCCCCAGGAGCGAAAGGAAAAGGCGAACCCGGTACGCATTGCCGGAAATCCCGAAGTCGTAAAGCTTCATCGCACAGTCTCCTCTGCAATGGGGTACAGCTTAACCCAACTTGCGCGCGCCTCCGCTCTTCGCTCGGGCAAGCTACAATGGTTGCACTCAGGCTCAGGGGGACGCGCCGTGAAAATACTCATCGTGGATGACCATCCGCTGATCGTGCAGGGCCTGAAGGTCGCACTGCACGACATCGATTCGAGCGTCGAGGCTGAAAGCGCCGGCAGCGCGGAGCAGGCACTCGCCGCACTCGACGACAGTCCGTCGCTCGCGCTGATTCTGCTCGATCTGGGGGTACCCGGCGCCGAGGGGCTCGACCTGCTGGCCCGCGTGCGCGACAAGCGCCCCGAGGTGCCGGTTGTCGTGCTCTCGGCCAATGACGAACGCGAGGTGGTGCTGAGTTCTCTCGACGCCGGTGCGATGGGCTTCATCTCCAAGCGCTCGGCCACCCCGGTATTGGTGAGCGCACTGCAACTCGTGCTGTCGGGCGGCGTCTACATCCCCCCGCAAGTGCTGGCGGCGGTGCCGCCGACGCCGCGCCCCTCTGCGCCGCTCTCCGGCGCCACGCCCGCTGCGCCAGGGGCCGGCCGGCGCGTGACACCGGGTGATCTCGGCCTCACCGACCGGCAGGCCGAAGTGCTCGCGCTGCTGGTGGAGGGCAAGCCGAACAAGATCATCTGCCGCGAGCTCAATGTCTCCGAGGGAACGGTCAAAACGCACGTGTCGGCGATCTTGCGCGCGCTCAACGTCGGCAACCGCACGCAGGTGCTGTTCGCGCTCTCCAGACTCGGGGTGCAATTGCCGGCCCGCGTCGGCCGGTCTGCCGGCGGCTGAATTCCGGCCTTACACGCCCGGGCCGGGTGGTTTGTCGAGCACGCGGGCAATCAGCCCTTCCAGCTCCTGCGGATGGACCGGCTTGGAAAGCATCGGATAGCCGCTGTCGGCAAGTATGCGCAGGGTCTCGGGGCTCGACTCCCCGGTCAGTATGATGCCGGGCAGATCCGGGCCATATAGCGCCCGGAGCAGATTGAGCAGCGATACGCCGTCGTCGTCGGTGCCGAGACGATAGTCCGTGACGATGAGATCGGGCGGCGTTTCCTCGCGGCGCAACACCTCCTCGGCCTCGCGGCTCGACGAGGCAAGCATCAGATGCGCCCCACGCACCTCGAGATAGCCCGCCAGCGCCATCAGGACGTCCCGTTCGTCGTCCACCAGCAGCAGCCGGCGCCCGGCCAGAGGAACCGCTTCGTCATCCCCAATTGCCGCGCCGCCCTCCTCCTCGACGCCGGCAACGCGCGGCAGCATGACTTCGAACACCGTTCCGCGCCCTACCCGCGAGCGCACGCGTATCGGATGCTCGAGCAGCCGGCACAGGCGATCGACGATTGCCAGGCCGAGGCCCAGTCCCTTGTCATGAGTGCGCTCCGGCTGGCCGATCTGGATGAACTCGCGGAAAATTTCCTGCTGCTTCTCCGGCTCGATGCCGCGCCCCGAGTCCCATACCTCGATGCCGATCATCTGCCCGCGCCGCCGGCATCCGACCACCACGCCACCGCGTGCGGTATAGCGCAGCGCGTTCGACACGAGATTGGACAGGATGCGCATCAGCAGCAGCGGGTCGCTATGCACCCAGACTCGCGTCGGCACGATGACGAAATCCAGCCCGTTCATCACCGCCGCGGGGCGGAAGGTCTCGCGCAGGTTGTCGAACAACGGTCCGAGGGGCACGTCTTCGCTCCGCGGCGTCACGGCGCCGGCATCCAGTTTGGATATGTCCAGTAGCGCCTCGAGCACCGATTCCAGGGAGTCGACCCCGCGTCCGATGCCCTCCACCAATTCGATGGTGGCGGGATCGGTGACGCGGCGCCGCAGTGCATGCGAGAACATGCCGAGCGCCTGCAATGGCTGGCGCAGGTCGTGACTTGCCGCGGCGAGGAATTGCGTCTTGGTATGGTTGGCCTGCTCGGCGCGATCCTTCTGGCGCTGCAGCTCGGCCGTCGCAAGGGCGATACGGGCCTCGAGGTTGTCCCGCGCCTCGGTCAACGATTCGGCCATGTCGTTGATGCCGGATTCGAGCACCTTCAGCACGCCGCCGGCGCGCACGTTGGCACGCGCCTCGAGATTGCCGCGCTCGATCTCCGCCACGGTGTCGGCAAGGTCGAGCACCGGATTGGTCACGCCCTGTGCCAGCCAGCGCGCGAGCAACCCAGAAAGCACGAGGCCCATGAGCGTGATTGCGGCCGCACCCATGACCAGGTCACGCTTGCGCGCATCGACGTCGGCGCGGGACATCTCGACCACGACTGAACCGAGCCGGCGCTCGGTCTCTGCGCGGACGGGTTCCGCAGCGGCTTCCTTGTCGAACGGATCGTCTCCCATTGAGGCGCTCTGGCCGACCGGCGAGAGGAACACCATGCGTTCGCGATCGGCCCGCCACAGCCCGCTGGTTGCCAACGGCTGCTGCGCCGGCTTGAAGGGGGCCACGCGGCCGCTCGAGGCGAGGAGGTCGCCGCTCGCGTCGAAGATCGCGACGCCTGACAGGTCGGCCTCGCGCATCGTCGAATCGGCAAGCTGCCGCAGGCGTTCGCGGTTGCCCGAGAACACCCCGTACTCGGACGCGACTGCGAGCTGGCGCACCAGCGCGTTGCCGCGCCCGTAGAGCGAAGTTTCGAGATCCTGGATCCGGTTGCGCGTGAAATACCACGCCAGCAGCACGGCAATCAGCGTGGCCGGAATGATGGCCGCGAGCAGCACCCGCGTGCGGATGTCCAGCTTGTTCAAGACGTGCCCCGCCGATCGAGTTCGACGCCTTGCGCGCAGGCCGCGCTCATTCGCGCTCCAGCTTCTGCAATTCGGCGACCAGCGCCGCTTCCTCCTGGACCTTCAGGTCCAGCGAGCGCGCCACCGTCGGATTCACGCTGACCCAGAAGGTGCGCGGATACTGAGGCTGCGGCAACACGCCCGAGGAAAGCGTGCGCTGCAGCATCTCCGCTGCCTGCCGCGCGTTCTGTTGCGGCGTCGAAAACACGGCGGCCAGTGCGCCAGCGCGCACGTAGGCGGGCGAGAAACCGAACACCGGTTGCTGGTTGCGATAGGTCGTGAGCAGGACGTTGGGCAGCGTGGTGGCATTGAACACATTGGAATCGGGCAGCGCGAGTATCGAATCGGCCTCGCCCAGGATGCGCTGCAGCGCGGGGTGCAGATCCTTGGGCGTATTGACGGTTTCTCGCACCAGCGTGATGCGCTGATCGCGTGCCGTGTTCGCCAGTTGCGAGATCTGCACATCCCACTCCGGCCCGGCAAGCACGCCGACGCGCGGACGCGTCGGCAGGACGAGGCGGATCAGGTTGAGCTGGCGCGCATAGGGCTGATCGAGGAACACCGCGCTGACCTGCGAGCCGGGCGCAGCCGCGACCGCCGAATCGAACGCCTTGCGCGGCACCAGCGCGGCGATCACCGGCACCCTGGCCTCTTGCGCAAGCACGGCGGTAAGCGCGCGCGTGCCGAGCGTAACGATGGCGCTGGCCGTGCCGGGCCGGGCTCGTCGCTCGACCGCCTCGGCCAGCACGGACACAACGGACACGTCGGCGGCGAGGCCCTTTTTCAGCTCTTGCGCGGCGTCAGCATACAGGCTGGTGCCGTCGGACAGCACCAGCTCGATCTCGATCCTGCCCGCACCCGGGTTGCCCGCCCGCGCCGGAAGGCTGACGCACACCGCGATCACGCAGGCCAGCACCGCACCCAGCACGCGTTGCCATGCGAAAGGCATGGTCGACCGTGCAGGCAGCAAGCGCCGGATGCGGGTCTCGATCATGGGCAAGCCGGCTGCGGCCAAGCGCAGGCGGGTTCAGGAACGCGCATGCGCGCGGAACGGAAACGGGCAGACATGCTCAGTTCAGCTCCGTCCGCAGGGCGAGGTACCAGAAGCGATCGACCGGATTTGCGCTGCGGCCGAGGCGCCATTCGTCGTGCGCTGGCCCGCCGTTGATAAAGCCGGCTGAAAGCTCATGGCTGCCGTTGCCCATGTTGAAGCGCCAGGCGATCCGCGCATCCCAGGTGGTGTAGGACTTGACCCTGCGGCTGTCGAGCCACTCGACCGGGCCGACGTTGATTACCGAAACGGTGGATGCAAAGCCACGCGGATAGCGCTGCAGCCATGTCAGGCTAGACGTGTAAGGCGGCGCACTGGCTTCGAGGTCGCGGTCGCGCGAATCGATGCGCGTCAGCGCGTGGCTCCAGATCAGGTCGGTCGCCTCCATCGGGCGCGCCTTGATCTGCCATTCCAGCCCCTTGATCGTGACGTCGTCGGGGCGGTTGTCGGAGACGCCCTCCCCGTTGTCGAGTTCGCGCACATAAACCAGCCGCGAGACGCGTTCGCGATAGGCGCGCAGATCGACCACCGCGCCGAACCAGGGCAACACACCGAGGTAGCCGAGTTCCCGCGTGTCGACGCGCTCCGGCCGCACGCCCTGCCCGGGCCGGATGGCGAACGTGTTCTCGTCCTCCTTCAGTTGGCCGAAATGCTCCCACAGCGAGGGTTCGCGGTACGCGCGCAATACGCCGGCGCGCAGCGTGTGGCCCGGCGTAGCCTGCCAGTTGGCAAACAGGCGCGGCGCGAGGCGCCCCGATTCGCCTTCGAACTTCTCGTAGAGTCCACCAAAGTTGATCAGCAGCGGGTCGACTGCGCGCCATTCAGCGTTGGTGAACAGGCGTCCGACGGTGGTGCTGCGCCCCGGGCTGCCGGAGAAGAAGATGCGCGACACGACTTCCTCGCGCCGCGCCTCGCCACCCCACAGCAGGCGCAGATTCTTGAACGGGCGGAAGTAGTGCTGGAAGTCGATGTTGTCGCGATGCGCCTTGCGGTCGAAGTTGGCGAACAGGACCAACTCGGGGCCGAGCACGAAGGGCAGCCGCTCGCGGCCGTATTCGGTGTTGTGGTAGTAGCCGGCGGACCATTCTTCGTCGGGGCCGGGCGCGTGGCGCCAGCGCAGATGTACGAAATCCTGCAGCGAATCGAGGTTGCGGATATCGTTGCCGAAGTCGTTCGGATAACCCAACCCGCGCAGCGAACTATTGGCGCCGGCATTGAAGGTGATTTCGGACTGCGGCGACAGCCGGTAGTCGGCGCGCACCGTGACGATCGAGTTGCGCCGGCTGTCGTTGAGATTCGCGAAGCCGGCGTCCGATGCGTGTTCCGCGGAAACGCGCAACGACATGTCGTTTGTGCGCATGCCGAATCGGGCCGCCGCATCGAACTGGTTCCGGTTGCCGGTGCGCAATCCGATCATCGCGCCTTCGTCTTCGGCGCTGTGCCGGGTGATGATGTTGACCACGCCGAGGAACGCATTCGAGCCATAGGTGGCGGAACTCGAGCCGCGCACGATCTCGATGCGGTCGATCTCGTCGATGGTGATCGGCAGCCCGCCCCAGTCGACGCCGCCGGCGAAATAGTTCGAATATACCGACCGCCCGTCGATCAGCACCTGCATCTTGTTCGAGGCGAAGGAGGAGGTCAGCCCGTGGTAGCTCAGCGCCGGGGTGTGCGCCCGGTCATGGACCACGGTGAATCCCGGCACCAGCCGGAACAGGCGCCCGATGTCGCGATAGCCGGTGGCGCGGATGAAGTCGCGGCTGAGCACCGTCACAGCCCCGGGCGCCTCGGACAGCGGCTGAGGCAGCCGCGACGCGGACAGGACGACCGGCAGTTCCTCGAAGAACCCGCTTTCGCCATCGCGCTGCTGCGCCCAGCCTGGCACCGCGTGCAGGCCGGCGATAAGTAGGAGTGCGAGTCGCAAGTGATCGGGCGCCGAGGCAAGGTTTCGTGCGTGTTCCATGCTGGAAGTTCCTGCGAGAACCTGTTCCGGGCGAATCTAGCACGGCGGAACGCGCCCTCGCAGCGTGCGGGAAGACTGCCGCATACTCGAACGATATCGAGATTCGGGATAGGCCGAATCGGCCGGGAGGGCGAGGCGTCAGCCTAGGTGAAACGGCTTAGGCCGTTCGATATACGGGAGGCGGAAAAAGAATCCGGTCCGGCTCGGCAGCCTTGATTACACATGGCCAGAAGCCGCATGCAGTGGCGATCGCAGGGCATGCACAGGGGGATAGCGCTTGTACAAAGGGCCTCGAGGCATGCCGCCTCGAGGCCCTTTATCCATGCGCGTTTCAGGCGATCAGTTGTAGAGCACCTTGGGCAGCCACAGACCGATCTCGGGGAAGACGTAGAGCAGCACGAGCGCGATGACCTGGATCGCCATGAACGGCATCATGCCGGCGAAGATCTGGTTCAGCGTCACGTGTGGCGGCGAGACGCCCTTCAGGTAGAAGGCGGCCATCGCCACCGGCGGCGAGAGGAAGGCCGTCTGCAGGTTCAGCGCCACGAGCAACCCGAAGAACAGCGGGTCGATGTTGAAATGCGCCAGCAGCGGAATGAAGATCGGCATGAAGATCACGATGATCTCGGTCCATTCCAGCGGCCAGCCCAGGATGAAGATGATGAACTGCGCCAGCAGCATGAACTGGATCGGCGTCAGGTCCATCGACAGGACGAACTTCTCCACCAGTTCCTGGCCGCCGAGCAGCGCAAAGGCCGCCGAGAAGATCGACGAGCCGACGAACAGCCAGCACACCATGGCACTGGTCTTGGCGGTCAGGAACACAGATTCCTTGACCACCTCAAGATTGAGCCGGCCATAGGCCGCCGCCAGCAACGCGCCACCCAGCGCACCGACCGCAGCCGCCTCGGTCGGGGTCGCGAGCCCGAAAACGATGCTACCGAGCACGGCAAGGATGAGCATGGCGAGCGGAAAGAAACTTGCCAGCAGCATCTTGAAGATTTCCAGCCGCGCAAAGGTCAGCGTCGCGTAGATCACCGCAAGCAGCACGGCGCCGATGGCGAACGCGATCCAGTAACTGCGCGGCACCGGTCGCGCCTCGGGTGCGGCTGCCGCTTTTGCCGTAACGTCGCTGGCTGCCTTGGGCGGCGGCTGCACGGCTTGGGCTGCGCCTGGGGGCTCCTGGATGCCTTGCGCCTTTGGCGGCTCCTGCACGCCCTGCCCGGCCCCGGGCGGTTCCTGCACGGATTGGGATGAGGGCGGCTCCTGGATTCCTTCGGCCTTTGGCGGCTCCTGAACACCGGGCGCAGCGGGTGGTTCCTGCACGCCCGGCGCGGAGGGCGGCTCCGCAATCCCCGGCGCCTTCGGCGCATCGTAGCCGCCGGCAGGTTCGGCCACGCCAGCGCCCATTTCCTGCAGGCCGCTGAAATCGTCCGTGGCCAGCGGAGCGGTGACCGCGGAGTAGGTCGCCCCCATCACCAGCACGAAGGCCAGCAGCGGCAGCAGCGCGATGCCGAGATGGCCCGCGAGCGCGGCCATCGGGACATCCGCGTTGCGCTGCCCCTTGAGCGCGCCGATGATGCCGGGAAGCACCTTGCGGCTGATCGACGAGGAAACGACCTGGGCAAAGCGCGGCAGCGGAATGTCGCGCTCGACGTCGGGGAGCTGCGGCGCCATCTCGGGCTTGAGCTTGGCGACGATGATCACGTACACGATGTACAGCCCGGCGAGCATGATGCCGGGGAAGAACGCGCCGGCGTAAAGCTGCACCACGGACACGCCGGCCGTCGCACCATAGACGATCAGCATGACGGAAGGCGGAATCAGGATGCCGAGGCAACCGCCTGCGGTGATCACGCCGGCCGACAGGCGAATGTCGTAGCCGGCACGCAACATCGCCGGCAGTGCCAGCAGGCCCATTAGCGTCACTACCGCGCCGACGATGCCGGTTGCGGTCGCGAACACGGCGCAGGTGATCAGCGTGGCCACGCCCAGCGAGCCCGGTATGCGCGCCAGCGCAAGATGCAGGCTCTTGAACAGTTTCTCGATCAGGTTGGCGCGCTCGACCAGGTAACCCATGAACACGAACAGCGGGATCGAGATCAGCACGTCGTTGGTCATGACCGAGTAGGCACGCTGCACCATGAGGTCGAGTGTCTGCTGGATCGCGATGTCCGGCCCCTGTGAGCGGTAGGCCAGCCAGGAGAACAGCATGCCCATGCCCATCAACGTGAACGCGGTCGGGAACCCCGCCATGATCGCTACCACCACGAGCGACAGCATCAACAATCCGAGGTGGCCGTTGGTCCATTCGGACGGCGGCGGCATCATCACCGCCGTGGCAACGATGATGATCGCCATCAGCGAAAAGCCGAACCAGAGTTCCTTCCTCATTTGGCGGCTCCCTGTGGCTGGCCGTGCTCATGCGCGACGACGAGCTGATCGAGCGCGGCAATGTCCTCGTCATTCACGTGAACCATCTCCTTGAGCTTGTCGACGTCGACTTCCTCGACGTCCTGGGTGCGTGACGGCCATTCGCCGCGCTGGATGCAGGCGACGCAGCGCACGATCTCGACGATGCCCTGCAACAGCAGCAGCGCGCCCGCGATCGGGATGATGGCCTTGAACGGGTAGATCGGCGGGCCGTCAGCGGAAATCGAGGAATGCTCCTTGATCGTCCACGCCTGATCGGCGAAAGACCAGCCCGCATAGGCCAGCGCAACCACGCCCGGTATGAAGAAGACGACGTAGAGCACAAGATCGATGGTGGCCTGCGTGCGCGGCGTGAAGAAACCATAGAGCACGTCGCCTCGTACATGGCCGGCGGTCGCCAGCGTATAGGCGCCGGCCATCATGAACAGCGTGCCGTAGAGCATGTACGAAACATCGAACACCCACGGATGCGGGGTGTTGAGCACATAGCGCGAGAACACCTCGTAGGAAATCATCAGCGTCAGGATCACGATGGACCAGGCAAAAGCGTGGCCCAGCTTCGTGCTGACCTTGTCAACCAGAAGCAGAAATTTCTGCATGGAAAGCTCCCGGGACGCGCCAACTGCGTCCGTCGGACATCGGAAGGCTGCGCCCGGGCGGGCGCAGCCTGATCGTGGCGGTTAGCGCAAATCAGCCCTTCTTGGCGAAGAAGTGATCGTAGGCCATGCGATAGCTCACCGACGTGTCGTTCTGCCAGCGCGCGGCACGCGCTGCGAACGCACGCTGCGAATCGAGCACCTTCTTGAACATCGGGTTCTCGCCGGCCTTTTTGGCAATTACCTTGTCCCAGGATTCGAGCTGGGCGCGCAGGATCGGATCCGGCGTCTTGTAGAACTTGACGCCCTGCTTCTCCTGCATCTCGAAATAGTCCTTCGAGTAGCGATCGATTGCCTTCCACGACATCTCTGCCGAGGCGGCCGACGCGGCGTTGCTGATGATCGACTTCAGGTCAGCGGGCAGCGCATCGAACTTCTTCTTGTTGAAGAGGATTTCGAACTGCTCCGAGCACTGATGGAAGCTCTGCAGCATGCAGACCTTGGCCACGTCGGGGAAGCCGAGCAGGCGGTCGGAAGAGGCATTGTTGAACTCGGCGGCATCCAGCAGGCCACGATCCATCGCCGGCACGATCTCGCCGCCCGGCAGGGCATTCACTGCAACACCCATGTCGGTGAAAACGTCCACCGCCAGGCCGACCGTACGGTACTTGAGGCCCTTCATGTCCTCCGGCTTGGTGACCGGCTTCTTGAACCAGCCGAGCGGCTGCGTCGGCATCGGGCCATACATGAAGGATGTGACGTCCATGCCGAGACTCTGGTAGATCTCCTGCACCAGCGCCTTGCCGCCACCGTACTCGTGCCAGGCGAGCAACATGTTGGGATCCATGCCGAATGCCGGACCCGAGCCCCACAGGGCGAGCGCCGAGTTCTTGCCGTACCAGTAGGCAATCACGCCATGGCCGCCATCGAGCGTGCCCTTGCTCACCGCGTCGAGCAGGTCGAACGCCTTGACCACCGACCCCGCCGGCAGCACGTCGATCTTGAGCCTGCCGCCGGACATGTCGTTCACCAGCTTCGCGTAATCGAGCGCGTACTCGTGGAAGATGTCCTTCGCCGGCCAGGTCGACTGGAAGCGCATGGTGATCGGCGACTGCGCCACCGAGATCATCGGGAACGCCATTGCCGCGGTACCCGCGGCACCCGCCGCCGTATTGGTCAGGAACTTGCGCCGCGACGTCGTGGTTTCCGCTTGGGTTTCAGGGTTGCTCGTCTTGTCTTGCATCTTCATCTCCTCCATCACTTTCCAGTGAGTTTCATCGAGAGGCGAACCTCTCCTTCTCCAACGAATTTTCCAATGCCCTCGCCGGCCACCGGAAGGCTCATGCGGCCTGCATGAACGCGGGTACAACGAAACCGGCATCGGAATGCGGGGTCGTCGGTACCGCCTTGTGCGGCGCATGGGGTTCCCAACCTACCAGGACCACCATCACGAAGAACCCCACGACGTAGGCGACAACTATGTACCAGCCATGCCGTAGCCACTGTCCGACGGACCGTGCTTCGGGATACATGTTCGACAGCGCAACCCCGGCACTCGAGCCGAACCAGATCATCGACCCACCGAAGCCGACTGCATATGCGAGGAAACCCCAATCGTAGCCACCCTGCTTGATCGCCAGTGCCGTCAGCGGAATGTTGTCGAACACCGACGACACGAAACCCAGGCCAAGCGCCGTCTGCCACGACGCAAGAGGGAGTTCCTCGACCGGCATCATCGAGGCACACAGGACCAGCGACAGAAGAAACAACGTGCCCTTGAAGGTTTCGGGCAGCACCTCCCAGTCCGGGCGGCGCACGGCGATCGAAACAATAATCGCAAGCCAGACTGCCACACCGATGAACGGGAACGAACTGGCAAGCTCGGGGTAGCGCAGGTTCACGAAGACGTTGGCCGAGATCGCCGCCAACAGAATCAGCGCGACGATACCGACCCGGCCCCAGTCGATGCGCGTGTGCTCGTGCGCCCCCTTCAGAATCGGCGAATGCTTTTGTTGCGTGATGGAGGCCGGAATGCCGAAGATGACCAATGCCACCACCGCGCCGACATAGGCGTGAAACACGTCGCGTGGATCGACGCCATCGATCCACATCATCGTGGTGGTCGTATCGCCGACCACGCTGCCGGCGCCACCCGCGTTCGAAGCGGCGACGATCGCGGCCAGATAGCCAATGTGCACCTTGGCACGGAACAACTGATGGGCCATCGCGCCGCCAATCATTGCTGCCGCGATGTTGTCGAGAAAACTCGACAGGACGAATACCAGAACCAGCATTACGAAGGCGCCCTTCCAGTCGTCCGGGAGGAATTTGGGCAGGACAACCGGCACATGGCTCTTCTCGAAATGCCGCGACAGCAACGCAAAGCCCATCAACAGGCAGAACAGGTTGGCTATCGTCACCCACTCGTGGCCAAGGTGGGCGGTCAGTCCTGCCAGTCCGGCGCCCTGCTTGAAGCCGGTGAATACGAGCTTGTACAGCGTGATCGCGACCAATCCGGTGAGCGCGACTTTCAGCGTGTGATTGTGGAACAAAGCAACGCCGAGCAGCGTCAGGGCGAAAAGGACGAAGTCCGCTGGAATGCCGGCAACCGCCGGGCCGGTTGCCGCACTGGCGGGCAACGCCGCCAGCGACAGGCTGCCTGCGCCAGCCGAAAACCGGACAATTCGGTTCATTCTCCTAGGCCTCCCGGATCACCACCAGATGCACACGGTAGGGGCCGTGTGCGCCGAGCACGATGGTCTGCTCGATATCGCCGGTGCGTGAAGGTCCGGAGACGAAATTGACCGCCCGCGGCAAGCGGCCGAGTTCATCGCGCGCCAGTTGCCAGGCGTCCTCCATCGCGGCAACGATGCGCGAAAGCCGCACAAGCGCGATGTGCGTCTCGGGCAGCAGCGACAATGCTGCCGGCGTATCGTGCCCCGAGCACAGCATGAGAGTGCCGGTTTCGGCGATTGCGCAAAAACAGCCGGTGATGCCGACAAGGTCGTCGGGCCGGCCGCCGCGCGCCTCGAAGCGCAGACCCGCTTCGGCCCACGGCAGATCACTGAGACCCGGCGCCACCCCGCCTGCCAGCGGCAGACCGTGGCGCTTCAGGTACGCGGCAACCGCGGCCGGGGCATCGGCGAACGCCGCAACCTCGTCGATCGTCGTCGAGAGCGCTTCGGAACGCTGGCGGAAATACGCGAGCCGGTCTGCCGGCTGGGAGGGCCGCGGTCCGCCCGGGTGACGTTCGAGCACCTCGCCCATCGCCTGCCGTGCGGTCGCAGCGTTCTGCGCATTGCGGCCGAGCTTGCTGCGCAGCCGGCCGAGTATGTCATCGCGCGCAGTCACGTTGCCCCCGTGCATAGAGTTCGCGGAAGGTTTCACCCTGCGGGGCCGGAAAGTCGCGTCCTTGCGTCCAGGCTGGTGCGACACCGAGCACCTTGATCCGATCTTTACCGCTGGCGAGCCATTTCAGGTAGCGCACGCCGATTTTCGTGCCCAGCGCGTAAAGCGCCGGCCGGCGCGCGACCCAGGCCCACGCCCGTAGCGCGATTCGCTCCGACAGGGGGCGCAATCCGCGCTCGACCTGTTTCTCTCGCAGCTTGCGCAACAGCTCCGGCAAGGGAATCTTCACCGGGCAGACCACGCCGCACTGGTTGCACAGGGTGGCGGCATGCGGCAGATCGAGCGCGTTCTCCAAGCCCTGATAGAGCGGCGTGAGCACCGAGCCCATCGGCCCCGGATAGACCCAGCCGTAGGCATGGCCGCCGATGGTCTGGTACACCGGACAATGGTTCATGCAGGCTCCACAGCGGATGCAGCGCAGCATGTCCTGGAATTCGCTGCCGATGAGATCGGCCCGCCCGTTGTCAACCAGAATGAAGTACAGGTGCTCGGGGCCGTCGAACTCGTCGGGCCGCTTCGTACCGGTCAGCACCGAGACATAGTTGGTGATCGCCTGGCCGGTTGCCGAGCGCGGCAGCAGGCGCAGCAGCGTCGACAGGTCGTCGAGCGTCGCAATGGCCTTCTCGATGCCGGTGATCACCACGTGCACCTTGGGCAGCGTGGTGCACAACCTGCCATTACCCTCGTTGGTGACGATGGCAACCGAGCCGGTTTCGGCGATGATGAAGTTGCCACCCGAGATGCCCATGTCGGAAGACAGGAAATGCGGCCGCAACTGCTCGCGCGCTTCGCGCGTCAGTTCGTTGATGTCGGTCTTGCGCGGCGTGTTGTGCGTACGCGCAAACAGATCGGAAATCTCTTCCTTCGACTTGTGGAATACCGGCGCGATGATGTGCGAGGGCGGCTCGTTGTCGTTGATCTGCAGGATGTACTCGCCGAGATCGGTTTCGACGGGCTGGATGCCGGCAGCTTCGAGCGCGCGGTTCAAACCGGCTTCCTCGGTGACCATCGACTTGGATTTGGTGATCTTGCGCACGCCGTGGCGACGTGCGATGTCGACTACAAGCTTGCAGATCTCCTGTGAATCGCGCGCGTAGTGAACTTGTGCCCCCGCCTCGGTCGCCTTCGACTCGAAGGTTTCCAGCCACAGGTCGAGGTTCTCCAGCGAACGGTTCCGGATCTGCTTCGCTGCCTCGCGGGTGGCTTCGATGTCGTCGAGTTCGAGCATCACCTTGGCGCGCGAATCGACGAACTTGGGTTTCGCCTTGGCGAGGTTCTCCTGCAGGATGCGATCGGCGAGTTTCTCGCCGACGCGCGCCTTGAAATGCATCGACTGGATCTTCACGCGTCGGCCTTCCCGGCCAGCACTTCCGCTATGTGCAGCACGCGCGTCTTCTCGTCGCCCATGCGGCGCAGCTTGCCTTCGATGTTCAGGATGCAGCCAAGGTCGCCGAGCACGACGGCATCGGCACCCGAGGACTGGATGTTGCGGCACTTGCGCTCTGCGATTGCCGCGGAGACATCGCCGTACTTGACCGAGAACGTACCCCCGAAACCACAACACTCCTCGCAACCGTTCATTTCCAGCAGCGCGGCACCGCCGACCTTGCCCAATAGCACTCGTGGTTGCGCCTTGACGCCCAGTTCGCGCAGTCCGGAACACGAATCGTGGTAGGTCAGGGTACCGCGAAAATCCGCATTCGGCAGCGCGTCGATCCTGGCAACATTCACCAGGAAATCGCACAGTTCGTAGGTTCGCGCCGACAGGGCATCGAGCCTGCGCGATTCTTCGCTGTCGCGCGCAAACAGTTCGCCGTAGTGGGAGCGGATCATGCCGCCGCAGGAACCCGACGGCACGACAACGTAGTCGCAAGCCTCGAATTCCGCGAGAAGTTTGAGCGCAAGCGCGCGCGTGGCGGGCGCATCGCCGGAATTCCATGCAGGCTGGCCGCAGCACGTCTGGGTCGCCGGCACCACGACCTCGCAGCCCGCACTTTCCAGCAGCTCTAGCGTCGAAAATCCGATGCGGGGACGCATCATGTCGACCAGGCAGGTCACGAACAAGCCGACGCGCACAGAATGCCTCCGAAACGATTGCCGACGGCGCGATAGGAACCGCGGCCGGCGAAAATGGTGCGGATTAGACCATCTGCTATAGTAAGCTCCAATCAGGGTTTTCCGTAGTCGCACCATCGTCCCGCGCCCTTGGGCAACCCCCCGCCAGTACGTGCTGCGTCGCCCGCATGCCGGAGCATTTGATTGTCCGCCAACGAAACCAAGAATCCCATCCAGGTCATCGAGCGCATGATGAAACTGCTCGATGTGCTGTCACACTACACAGGCCCGGTGAGCCTCAAGCTGTTATCGCAGGAGACGGGTTTGCATCCGTCGACCGCCCATCGCATCCTGGGTGCCATGGCCTCGAGCGGATTCGTGGAGAAGGGGGATTCCGGCACCTACCGTCTGGGCATTCGTCTGCTGGAATTGGGAAATATCGTCAAGTCGCGCATCGACATCCGCGATGTCGCGATGCCGTTGATGCAGCGCCTGCACGAGCAGACCGGTGAAAGCGTCAATCTGGGCATGCGGCAGGGTGACGAGATCGTGTATGTCGAACGAACGTCGAGTGGCCGCTCGGCAGTGCGCATCGTGCATATCGTCGGCGCGCGCGCACCGCTGCATACGACGGCAACCGGCAAGCTGTTTCTTGCGGAGGATGCTGTGTCCAGAGTTCGCGACTATGCGCGCCACACCGGCCTGCCGGCAGCCACGCCCAACTCGATTACCAGCCTTCCGCTGCTCGAACGGGAACTCGACAAAGTGCGCCGCCACGGTGTGGCATTCGACATGGACGAGGTGGAAACAGGCGTGCGCTGCATCGCGGCCGGCATTCGCGACGACAGCGGTGCGCTGGTTGCAGGCCTGTCGTTATCGACGCCGGCGGAACGGTTCGACGCAGACCGCGCCCCGATCGTGAAACAGACGGCCGAAGAAATATCGGCCGCCTTGGGATATATCAAGCCGCAGAAGCGCGCCTGACGTTGCGCGCGAGCTTGCGCGCACCGACCGGCTCGAATTCGCGCTGCTCCGATAGCACAGCGCCTTCTAGCCATTTCTTGATGCGTGCGGCATCGGCAACCCGCGTGTAGCGGCCAGCCGAGTCGAGCAGGACGATAATCAGCGATTTCGACTTGAGCCACGCCTGCATCACGAGGCATTTCCCTGATTCGCGGATGTAGCCGGTCTTGGATACGCCGATCTGCCAATCGGCATTGGCCACCAGCGGATTGGTGTTGTGGAACTGGCGTGGCCGCCCTCCGACATCGACCATGTACTCGGCCGTTGTGGAAAACTCGCGGATCAGCGGGTATCGAGCGGCAGCCCCCACCATCCGGACCAGGTCGCGTGCGCTCGACACATTGCCTGCGTTCAGGCCGGTGCTGTCGTAATAGCGCGTATCGTGCAATCCCAGGGCTGCGGCCTTGGCGTTCATCGCCGCAACAAAGGCCGGCATGCCGCCCGGGTAGTAGCGGGCCAGCGCCGACGCGGCACGGTTCTCCGACGACATCAACGCCAGACGCAGCATGTCTTCGCGCGTCAGGATGGAGCCCACCGCGAGGCGGGAACTGCTGCCGCGCAGATAATCGACATCCTCGTCACTGACTTCCAGCAGATCCGTCATGCCTTGCTGGGCATCGAGCACCACCATGGCGGTCATCAACTTGGTGATCGATGCAATCGGCAGCACCGCGTCCGAATTCTTCTCGAGCAGCACCGCGCCGGAAGCCTGGTCCTGGACCAGGAACGCCTGCGAACGCAGTATCGGGTCGCCTTCAGCATTGAACTCCGGTTCCGGCGCCACATGAGCGACGCGCTGGCGCAGCATGGCCACGCGCTTGCCCTTCACATAGGTCACGTGTTTGCGCGTAGGCGCCGCCTTGGTCTTCGATTTCGCGGAAACGGCCGTCGCCTTGCGTGCATCGACGCGCTTGGACGCTGCCTCGGCCGGGCCGGCGCAGAACGTGACGGCCACCAGGGACACCGCCACCATGCCGAGCAACTTGTTGAGAATCTTCATTATTTCCGCCTTCCTCGCCTTACCCGCCGCATTCTACCAACAACCGGAGAATTTACAAGAAAAATAACAAGATACAGCTTATCTCTCAAGTAAATTGCAGAATGTGAAATTTCTCACGGACTCACCGGCCGGTAACGACCGATCAGCGGCCGGATTGAGGGGTATTTCTGCGATGACAAGCTCCGGCGTGACCGTGCCACGTCGCGGCAGCCTCGTGGCGGCCACCCGCAGGTGGCCGCATCTCACCGGCGTTCGGTCGCCCCGGCTTCTACGACGGTAAGAGCAGTCATGTTGACGATGCGTCTGACAGTCGCAGTGGGCGTCAGGATATGAACCGGCTTGGCGGCACCAAGCAGGATCGGTCCGACTGTCATGCCCTCCCCCGACGCCGTCTTGAGCAGGTTGAAGGCAATATTCGCCGCATCGAGCGTGGGGAAGATGAGCAGGTTGGCATCGTCCTTGAGGCGCGAGTTCGGGAAGATCTTGAGGCGGACTTCGGCGTCGAGCGCAGCGTCGCCGTGCATTTCGCCTTCGACATCGAGGTCCGGCCGCGTCGCGTGCAACACGGCAAGTGCCTGCCGCATCTTGTTTGCCGTGGGCGAGTCATCCGTGCCGAATGACGAATGGGAAAGCAGTGCGATCTTTGGCGTCATGCCGAAGCGGCGCACTTCATCGGCTGCCAGCTCGGTCATCTCGACAATCTGCTCGGCTGTCGGATCGTAGTTCACATAGGTATCACACAGCACGACGGTGCGCCCGGGCAGCGACAGCAGGTTCGCTGCATAGTAGTTGCGCGCACCCTTGCGCAGACCGAGCACGTTGCGAATGAAGCGCAGGTGGTTGCTGTACATCCCGTAGGTGCCGCATATCATGCCATCCGCGTAGCCGAACTTGAGCAGCAGCGAGCCGATCAGCGTCATGCGCCGACGCACCTCGGTCTTGGCGAAGGTTTCGGAAACGCCCTTGCGCTCCATCAGCGAAAGGTAGTGCGTCCACAGTTCGCGATAGCGCGGATCGGAGTCCGGATTGACCAGCTCGAAATCCCGGCCCGGTTTCATGCGAAGCCCAAAGCGCTCGAGATACCGCTCGACCACGTGCGGACGGCCGACGAGTATCGGCTGCGCGATGCCTTCGTCGAGCACCGTTTGCACCGCACGCAGCACGCGTTCGTCCTCGCCCTCGGCGAACACGATGCGCCTGGGATTCTGCTTGGCGGCGGTGAATACCGGCTTCATGATCAACCCGGATTGCCAGACGAAGTTGTTCAACTGCTGGCTGTAGGCGTCCCAGTCGGTGATCGGCCGCGTTGCCACGCCCGACTCGATCGCCGCCTTGGCAACGGCGGGTGCGATCTTCACGATCAGTCGCGGATCGAAGGGCTTCGGAATCAGGTACTCCGGGCCGAAACTCGACGGCAGTTCGCCGTAAGCCGCCTGTACCACGTCCGACTGTTCGGCCTGTGCAAGATCCGAGATCGCCACCACGGCTGCCAGCTTCATCTCTTCGGTGATCGTGGTCGCGCCGACGTCGAGCGCCCCACGGAAGATGAACGGGAAGCAGAGTACGTTGTTGCACTGGTTCGGGTAGTCCGAGCGCCCGGTGGCGATGATCGCGTCATCGCGCACCGCCTTCACTTCCTCCGGCATGATCTCCGGCGTCGGGTTGGCAAGCGCAAGGATCATCGGCCTGGCTGCCATCTTCGCCACCATTTCCTTCTTGAGCACCCCGCCAGCGGAGAGGCCCAGGAAGATGTCCGCGCCTTCGATGACTTCGCCCAGCGTGCGCGCCGACGTCTCCTGCGCGTAGCGCTCCTTGAGCGGATCCATCTCCTCGATACGCCCCTTGTAGACGACACCCTTGATGTCGGTCACCCAGATGTTCTCGACCGGAAGGCCGAGCAGCACCAGCAGGTCGATGCACGCCAGGGCAGCCGCGCCCGCACCGGAGGCTACCAGCTTCACCTCCTTGATCGACTTGCCGACCACCTTGAGTCCGTTGAGAACCGCCGCGCCGACCACGATGGCCGTGCCATGCTGGTCGTCGTGGAAAACCGGGATCTTCATCCGCTCGCGCAGCTTCTTCTCGATGTAGAAGCATTCGGGCGCCTTGATGTCCTCGAGGTTGATGCCGCCGAAGGTCGGCTCGAGCGAGGCGATGATGTCGCATAGCTTGTCCGGGTCGCGCTCCTGGATTTCGATGTCGAAGACATCGATGTTGGCGAATTTCTTGAACAGCACGCCCTTGCCTTCCATGACCGGCTTGGCGGCAAGCGGACCGATCGGGCCCAGGCCGAGCACTGCGGTGCCGTTGGTGACCACCGCGATCAGGTTGCCGCGCGCGGTGTAGTCACGCGCGGTGGCTGGATCGGCAACGATCTCTTCGCACGCGGCGGCGACACCGGGCGAATAGGCCAGCGACAGATCCTGCTGGTTGGTCAGCGCCTTGGTCGGCTGGATCGAAATCTTTCCCGGCTTGGGCAGGCGGTGATAGTCAAGCGCGGCGGCGCGAATTCCCTCGTCCATTGTGAGTCCCTCTCGTTGGGGTTTCTTTTGTGAAGGCTGCGATGTTAACCCTTCGCGCACGGCGCACGCCATTGTGGAGACCCGTGATGCATTTCCGCGACTGCGAACATTCGGGTTTTCCCACCCCCTCGGGTATGGCATAATCAAGGGCTCAAAAACGGCCCGCCGCACCGATTCGGTGCATGCCGCGGCCCCGCCACAGGCGGACAAGTACAAGCTTCGCGCCAGAGGGGATGCGAGGCACCAGAACCCAACGGGGGGCATCGCCCCGATTCGACATCTGGAGAAACCCGCATCATGAACCAGCGCATTTCCGACGCGGCCATTGCCGCAGCACCCGCCTATGTTCGCCACAATCGCCTGAAGCAGTGGGTCGCAGAGATCGCGACCCTGACTCAGCCCGAGCGCGTGGTCTGGTGCGACGGATCGGACGAAGAATATGACCGCCTGTGCGCCGAAATGGTGGCATCGGGCACGATGAAGAAGCTCAATCCCGCCAAGCGCCCGAACAGCTACCTCGCCTGCTCCGACCCGTCCGACGTGGCACGCGTCGAAGACCGCACCTTCATTTGCTCGCCGCACAAGGACGATGCCGGCCCCACCAACAACTGGGAAGAGCCGGCCAAGATGCGCGCGACGCTGCGCGAACTATTCACCGGCTGCATGCGCGGCCGCACGCTTTATGTCGTGCCGTTCTCGATGGGCCCGATCGGCAGCCCGATCGCCCACATCGGCGTCGAACTGTCCGACTCGCCCTACGTCGCCGTCAACATGAAGATCATGACGCGCATGGGCCGCAAGGTGCTGGAGCAGCTTGGCGAAAGCGGCGACTTCGTGCCCTGCGTTCACTCAGTCGGAAAGCCGCTGGCTGCCGGCGAGAAGGACGTCCCTTGGCCCTGCAACGCCACCAAGTACATCTGCCATTTCCCCGAAACGCGCGAGATCTGGTCCTTCGGCTCCGGCTACGGCGGCAATGCCCTGCTGGGCAAGAAGTGCTTCGCGCTGCGCATCGCCTCGAACATGGGTCGCGAGCAGGGATGGCTGGCCGAGCACATGCTGATCCTCGGCGTCGAGTCGCCCAAGGGCGAGAAGCGTTATGTCGCCGCTGCCTTCCCCTCGGCCTGCGGCAAGACCAACTTCGCCATGCTGATTCCGCCCAAGGGCTTCGAAGGCTGGAAGGTCACCACGATCGGCGACGACATTGCCTGGATCAAGCCTGGCAAGGATGGCCAGCTCTACGCAATCAATCCGGAAGCTGGGTATTTCGGCGTGGCGCCGGGCACCAGCGAGAAGACCAACTTCAATGCGATGGCGACGCTGAAGGAAAACATCATCTTCACCAACGTCGCGCTCACCGAAGATGGCGACGTGTGGTGGGAAGGCATGACCAAGGAATCGCCCGCCAGGCTGACCGACTGGACCGGCCAGGAATGGACGCCGGGCTGCGGCCGCAAGGCGGCGCACCCGAACGCCCGCTTCACCGCGCCGGCCTCGCAGTGCCCGTCGATCGACCCGGCCTGGGAAGATCCCGCCGGCGTGCCGATCTCGGCCTTCATCTTCGGCGGCCGCCGCTCGACCACCGTGCCGCTGGTCACCGAAGCACGCGACTGGGTGGAGGGCGTCTACATGGCCGCGACCATGGGCTCCGAAACCACGGCAGCGGCCGCAGGCCAGCAGGGTGTGGTGCGCCGCGACCCGTTCGCGATGCTGCCTTTCTGCGGCTACAACATGGCCGACTACTTCGACCACTGGCTCAAGCTAGGTGAAAAGCTCGGCGCCTCGGGCGCCAGGCTGCCGAAGATCTTCTGCGTCAATTGGTTCCGCACCGACGAGAACGGCAACTTCATCTGGCCGGGCTTCGGCGACAACATGCGCGTGCTGCGCTGGATGCTGGAACGCATCGACGGCAAGCAGGGCGGCGTCGAGCATGTGTTCGGCGTCACGCCGGCTTACGAAGATCTCGCCTGGGACGGCGTCGACTTCTCCAAGGCGGCGTTCGACAAGATCACCTCGATCGACCGCGAATCCTGGCTTAAGGAGTTCGAGCTGCACGCCGAACTGTTCGACAACCTGAAGGGCCGCCTGCCGGAAGCGCTGGCGCACAAGCGCCACGCACTGAAGGCACGTCTGGCGGGCTGATCGACAGCGCGTCGAGAAAAAGGGCGCCCGAGGGCGCTCTTTTCATTTTCCGACCTGAAAGGCGCGTGGACAGGCGATCTCCAGACACCTGCCCCTGTGAGGCAGGCACACTCTGCCGCGTGGCTTGGCACCCCCTGCGAAGTCCAGCCCATGCGGACTGCAGCCCGATCCAAAAATCAGCACGTCAGGGGGCTTAGACTGAAGGTGTCGCAGGCCGCCTGCTCCCGCCCCCGAAACTCACGACCATGAACCCGACCCCGCCGAACCCACCCCGCCTCGCCGCACGCATGCGTGACATCGCGCCCTTTCACGTCATGGAACTGCTGCAGAAAGCGCGCGCGCTGGAAGCCGCAGGACGTTCCGTAATCACGCTGTGCGTCGGCGAACCCGATTTCCCGACGCCGCAGCCGATGGTCGACGCCGCGCTCGCGTTCATCCGCAAGGGCGACGTGCATTACACCGCGGGACTCGGCCTGCCCGCGCTGCGCGAGGCGATTTCGGGCTACTACGCCGAGCGCTTCGGGCTCGACGTACCGGCTTCGCGCATCGTGGTCACGACGGGCGCATCGGCTGCACTGCAATTGCTGCTGGGCGTGCTGGTCAATCCGGGCGACGAGTGGCTGCTGCCCGATCCCGGCTATCCGTGCAATCGCCATTTCGTGCGCATGTACGAAGGCCGCCCCGTCGCCTTGCCGGTCGACGAATCGACCGACTTCCAACCCACCGCGGGCGCAGTTGACGCAGCCTGGCGCGCCGAAACACGCGGCCTGATGATCGCGTCGCCCTCCAATCCGACCGGCACCGTGCTCGACGCGCCAACGCTGGCCAATATCTGCACTCGCGTGAGGACCCTGGGCGGACACGTCGTCGTCGACGAGATCTACCAGGGGCTCAACTACGGCTGCGAGGCGCACACCGCGCTGGCCTGCGACCCTGACGCCTTCGTGATCAACAGCTTCTCGAAGTATTTCGGCATGACCGGCTGGCGGCTTGGCTGGCTGGTCGCGCCGCAAGCGTACATGCGCGACATCGAGAAACTTGCGCAGAACCTTTTCATCTGCGCGCCCGTGCCCGCGCAATACGCGGCACTCGCAGCGTTTTCGCCGCAAACACGCACGATGCTCGAAGCACGGAGAGCCGAATTCGCGCGACGGCGCGATTTCCTGCGTCCGGCACTGGAATCTATCGGCTTGCGAATCGCGGGCAACCCGCGCGGGGCGTTCTACCTATACACCGACGTATCGAGCGCGAGCGACGACAGTCATCGCTACGCGCACGAACTGCTCGACAGGACCGGAGTGGCGATCACGCCCGGCCTGGATTTCGGCGAGAACGCGAGCGCCCGCTTTGCGCGCATCGCCTACACGCACGAAGTTCCGACATTGGAAGCCGCCGTGGAACGCATCGCCCGCATGCCGCGCTGACCCTGGATCGGCGGTTGCACAAACAGCAAAAAAAAAGCCGCCCGCAGGCGGCCCCGGATCGATTCGTCGAAAGATTCAGTCGGCCACGAACCCGGCCGGCGCAGCGTCTGCCACCGTCGTGGCCTCTTTCGCCCCCTGCAACAGACTCGGCAGGGCCGGCGCTGACGCGGTGGGCTCTGCTGGCTGAATCGTACGCTGTATGCGCGCCACCTGCGGGGCTTGCACCGGAATCGCAACCAGGCGGCGCGCCTGAGCTGCGGCTTCGAGGCGCTGCTTCTCCGCCAGCACCTTGTTCGCATAGATCGAGCCAGTCGCCTCGGTACTGGCGCCGTTATAGACCTGCAAGGCGAGTTCCAGCGATCCGGTGCGCTTCAGGTATTCCTTGAGGACTCGCGCACCGACGAGAATGTTTGTCTCGGGATCGAGCAACGATGCGCCGTCACCCTGATCGACCAGCTTCTCCTGATGGAAACGCGGAATCACCTGCATCAGCCCCTGCGCCCCCATGGGGCTTTCGGCGAGCGGGTTGAAGCTCGACTCGACCGCCATCACCGCGACCAACAGAAGCGGATCGAGGCCAATGCGCTTACCCACATCCTCGGCGGAGGCCACCAGAGGCTCCACACCTTCCCGCGAAACCTTGTAGCGGCGCGACAGGTAGGTCGCAACGCGTTGCATCGGCAAAGACAAGGTAGGCCCGCCATGCGACGCATCGGCGGCAAGGTTGTCATCGCCGGCCCAGGCAACTGCTTCCGACGAAGCATCGCCCGAGCGAATCAGGCCGGTAAGCCAAGGGCCCTGCAATCCATACTGGCTGACACCGAACGCGACGTATCCGGCTACCAGCAATCCGGTGACCAAGAGCCCACCATGGGCGAAATGAAGCGCGAGCGAAGCGGCATTGACGCACCACCGCTTGAAGACCAGAAGAAACGACATGCTTCCTCCTTTCCTGTGGCCCGACCTCTCTTCCATGGCGTGATCCGCCCCGAACGGACGTTATCACTCGCGGAAATCGTCCCGTTTCGGGACGCGCTTGGGGAGGAATCCACCGCATCGGCGGATGCCGCCACAACGAGATGCCAGGGCAGCAAAAAGACTGGCAAAACCTCCCGGGTCAATCTCCGGGAGAGTGGGGACTTACGATCCGAGACAATTTGTTCTGAATCGGCTGACCATGATTGTTGCTTTGCAGCAGATTTGTATTCTATTGATTCAACTGCAGATTGTCAATCGCCGCCCCGAGGCCCGTGGATACTGGACTTACGCGAAATCAATAACCGCCGAATGCCGGCGCACGAAAGAAAATCCTCGTGCAACTAGATCGGCCTTGGTGCCAAACCGCCGAAAACCGGATGCCACAAAGCTGCTCGGCGGCGCAGCGCTCGCCGAAGCGAGTGCTGCGCCAACCGCGCAGGACCATCAACCGCGATCAGGAGGGACGCGAACCCGTCGGGAACGGCCATGCGGCCGCGGGGTTCAACGACGACTTCAGACCGGGCGTTGCAGCCGTGGAAGGCGCGGGCGCTGCCGGAGCAGCCGCCGGAGCAGCCGCAGGCGCCGCCTTTTTGGCAGCAGGCTTCTTCGCAGCGGCAGCCTTCTTCGCAGCCGGTGCCTTCTTGGCAGCAGGCTTCTTGGCCGGTGCGGCCTTCTTCGCAGCCGGCGCCTTCTTGGCAGCAGGCTTCTTGGCCGGTGCGGCCTTCTTCGCAGCCGGTGCCTTCTTGGCAGCAGGCTTCTTGGCCGGTGCGGCCTTCTTCGCAGCCGGTGCCTTCTTGGCAGCAGGCTTCTTGGCCGGTGCGGCCTTCTTCGCAGCCGGTGCCTTCTTGGCAGCAGGCTTCTTGGCGGCCGGTTTCTTGGCAGCCGGTTTCTTGGCAGTAGGCATAACAAACCTCCTTCATCAATTAACAGGAAAAAGAAACACCAACTACAGCATTGCCCGAAGCTCTTTCAAACTCCGGGATTCAACCGTCCGAGGCGTTTCGGCCTCCGGCGGACTGAATACGTTCAGTACTGCGCCGATCGATTGCTCGATCTTGTGAATCCAAACCGGCGTCGTACCTGTTACTGGGTCCTGCAACCTCCGAGTCCGGTTTGCCATGCAGCGTTGCACCGCAACCGCCACACATGACAAGAGATATCGCTCAATCCCAATTCAGGGCGCCACCGCTCTGGTACTCGATGACGCGCGTCTCGAAGAAATTTCGTTCTTTCTTCAGGTCAATCATTTCGCTCATCCACGGGAACGGATTTTCCGCACCCGGGTAGAGCGTTTCGACACCGATCTGCTGGCAACGTCGATTCGCGATGAAGCGCAGATACTCCTTGAACATCGGCGCATTCAGGCCGAGCACGCCACGGGGCATGGTGTCTTCGGCATAGCGGTATTCGAGTTCCACGCCCTTGCGCATCAGGTCCTGGATTTCACTCCGGAATGCCGGCGTCCAGAGATGCGGGTTCTCGAGCTTGATGGTATTGATCAGATCGATGCCGAAATTGCAGTGCATCGATTCGTCGCGAAGAATGTACTGATACTGTTCTGCGGCCCCCGTCATCTTGTTCTGGCGCCCGAGTGCAAGGATCTGCACGAAACCGACGTAGAAGAACAAACCTTCCATGATGCAGGCGAAGACAATCAGGCTGCGCAGCAGCTTCTGGTCCGTCTCGGGGGTACCGGTACGAAACGCCGGATCGGTCAGCGTCTCGATGAAGGGCATGAGGAATTCATCCTTGTCCCGAATCGAGGCGACCTCGTGATAGGCGTTGAAGATCTCCCCTTCGTCCAGGCCGAGACTCTCCACGATGTACTGATAGGCGTGGGTGTGGATCGCCTCCTCGAATGCCTGGCGCAGGAGGTACTGGCGGCATTCGGGCGCAGTGATGTGGCGATAGGTGCCTAGGACGATATTGTTGGCGGCAAGGGAATCCGCCGTCACGAAGAACCCGAGATTGCGCTTTACCACCAGCCGCTCGTCCGCCGTCAGTCCGGCGGGGTTCTTCCACAGCTCGATGTCCCGCTGCATGTTCACTTCCTGTGGCATCCAGTGGTTGGCGCAACCCGCCAGATACTTCTCCCACGCCCACTTGTACTTGAACGGAACGAGCTGATTGACGTCTGCCTTGCCATTGATGACGCGTTTGTCCCCGACCCGCACCCGCTGGAACGACTCGGCAATGTCGCGCGCCGGCTCGATCGACGAACGTGCCGTGCCCGCTGGCGCGAAACCTGACACGGCCGGGCGCAAGCCGAGGATCGGAACATCGTCTTCAAAACTCAGCATCCGATTCTTCTCCTGTCGTGCTTCTCTACCCTGCTTCCTACTGGCAGGCTTCGCAATCGGGGTTGTCGATCGAACAGAACTTGGCCTCGGCTACACTGACATCGGCGCTGACGGCGTTGAGCTCTCCGCCGCGACCTGTCGATTTCTCGGCATGCGTGGCACCGAGCGCGCGCAGGTAGTAAGTCGTCTTGAGGCCGCGCAACCAGGCCAGCTTGTAGGTCTCATCGAGCTTCTTGCCGGAGACGCCGGCCATGTAGATGTTCAGCGACTGCGCCTGATCGATCCACTTCTGGCGCCGCGCCGCGGCCTCGACCAGCCAGCGCGGGTCGATTTCGAACGCTGTCGCGTACAGGCTGCGCAGATCGGGCGGGATACGATCGATGCGCGACAAGGATCCGTCGAAGTATTTGAGGTCGGCCACCATGACCTCGTCCCAGAGGCCGAGCGCCTTAAGATCCCGGACCAGGTGCTCGTTCGCAATGGTGAACTCGCCCGACAGGTTCGATTTGACGTATAGGTTCTGATACGTCGGCTCGATGCTGGCATCGACGCCGACGACATTTGAAATGGTCGCAGTCGGCGCAATAGCGAGACAGTTGGAATTGCGCATGCCGTGGTCAGCGATGCGGGTTCTCAGCGCCGACCAGTCGAGCGTAGATGACCGATCGACCTCGACATAGCCGACGCGCTGCTCGGCCAGCAGATCGAGCGTATCCTGCGGAAGGATGCCTCTGTCCCACAGACTGCCCTTGTAGCTTGGATACCGCCCCCGCTCTTCGGCCAGTTCGGTCGAGGCCCAATAGGCGTAGTAGGCGACGGCCTCCATCGACGTGTCGGCAAACTCGACTGCCGCATCGGACGCATACTGCACCCGCATTTCGTGCAGACAATCCTGGAACGCCATGATCCCCATGCCAACCGGACGATGCCGCAAGTTGGCGTTTCGCGCCTTGCCGACCGCGTAATAGTTGATATCGACCACGTTGTCGAGCATGCGCATCGCGGTACGAATGGTGCAGCGCAATTTTTCGTGATTCAGGCGCTTCTTCCCGCCATCATCCGAAAGATGCGCTACAAGGTTCACCGAACCCAGGTTGCAGACTGCGATTTCCGACGCCGACGTGTTGAGGGTAATCTCGGTGCAGAGGTTGGAACTGTGGACCACTCCGACGTGCTGCTGCGGCGAACGGATGTTGCATGGATCCTTGAACGTGATCCACGGATGTCCGGTCTCGAACAGCATCGTCAACATCTTGCGCCACAGCGCCGTCGCCGTGACCTTCTTGAACACACGGATCTCGCCTCGGGCTGCGCGTTCCTCGTAGCGAGTGTAGGCGGCTTCGAACGCCTTGCCGAACTTGTCATGCAGATCAGGACAATCGGACGGCGAAAACAGCGTCCACTCGCCGTTTTCCATGACACGCCTCATGAACAGATCGGGAATCCAGTTCGCGGTGTTCATGTCGTGTGTGCGCCGCCGGTCGTCCCCGGTGTTCTTGCGCAAATCGAGAAATTCTTCGACATCCAAGTGCCATGTCTCAAGGTAGGAGCACACCGCACCCTTGCGCTTGCCGCCCTGGTTCACAGCAACCGCCGTATCGTTAACCACTTTCAGAAATGGAACGACCCCCTGACTTTTGCCATTCGTGCCCTTGATGTGGCTGCCGAGGGCGCGGACGGGCGTCCAATCGTTGCCCAGTCCCCCCGCATACTTGGCGAGCAGCGCGTTCTCCTTGATCGCCTCGTAGATGCCTTCCAGTTCGTCGGCGACCGTCGTCAGGTAGCAGCTCGACAGCTGCGGCCGTAACGTGCCCGAATTGAAAAGGGTCGGCGTCGAGCTCATGAAGTCGAAGCTCGACAAAACCTGGTAGAACTCGATGGCGCGCGCCTCGCGGTCGACCTCGTTGAGGGCCAGCCCCATCGCAACGCGCATGAAGAAAGCCTGCGGCAGTTCGATACGACAATCGTCTACATGCAGGAAGTAGCGGTCGTAAAGGGTTTGCAGTCCGAGGTAGCCGAACTTCAGGTCCCGCGAAGCATCCAAGGCAGCCGCGATGCGACCGAGATCGAACTGGCCAAGCCTCGGATCGAGGAGATCCGCATCGATGCCGCGCTTGATGAATGACGGGAAATACGACGCATAGCCTTCCGCCATGGCAGCCTGCAGGACGTCCTCACCGAGGACTTCGCGCCGGATCGAATGCAGAAGCAACCGCGCTGTAACGTAACTGTAGGCAGGATCTCTCTCGATGAGTGCCCTCGCGGAGAGGATCAAGGACTTGCGAACCTCTTCCGCGGCTATGCCATCGTAGAGATTCTTCAGCGCCGCTTCGACGACCGTCGTCGCATCTAGCTCGCCACCCAAGCCCGCACAAGCGGACTCTACCAACGCTTGCAGGGCGCCCCGATCCAATGGGCGAGCTACGCCGTCATCGACGATGTTTAGCGTCACGTCGCCGGCAATGCCGGCCGCTTTCTTCTGCTGGGCACGCTCCTGGTTGCGACGTTCGCGATACAGCACATAAGCACGCGCGACGTCGTGCTCGCCCGATCGCATCAGGGCAAGCTCGACCTGATCCTGGATATCCTCAATGTGGAAGATGCCGCCCGAAGGCGTGCGGCGCACCAATGCCCCAACGACCTGCTGCGTAAGTTGCGCGACCAATTCGCGAATCCGGGCAGAGGCCGCCCCCTGACCCCCGCTAATCGCCAGGAAGGCTTTGGTCATCGCTATGGAAACCTTGGACGGCTCAAAGGCGACCACTGCGCCATTTCGACGGATGACCTTGTAGTCGGGATAGGAAACGAATGGGGCGATCGAGGAATCGGGGACCGTATCCGGTTTGATGGCGTCTGGACCTTGCTCGATCGCACTCAGCATCAACTATCTCCGTCCATCCCTGTATTTCCCTCGCGAGACCGGGATACTTGTTCTCGCCGCGCCTCGCTGGAGCAAGTTTTGGCCGTTATCGGCTCTCTAGAAATGCTCCCGCGATTACCTACTAGATCTAGTGGCACGTTGGATTTGTTCGACTAATTGTAGTGGTGCGATTTTGATCCCGCAAGATTTTTTTGTGTCAAGTGGCACCGTTCGCGCCAGATGTTGCGCGATTACAAAAAAATCGGGAAGTCAACAGGGCGGAAAGCGGGGCTGGCGCTCAGGCAGGAAGCAGGGAAAGGCGTCGATGGAATCGCAGCCAATCGAAGTGCGGCCCCGGGTCGGTCTTTCGTCCGGGAGCAATGTCGCTGTGGCCGACGATGTCGGCAATCGGATAGCGAGCGCAGATCCGATCCACGAGTTGGGCGAGCATCTCGTATTGAGCGGGCGCGAACCGCCGGGTGTCACACCCTTCCAGTTCGATGCCGATTGAAAAGTCGTTGCAACGTTCACGCCCGCGCCAAGTGGATACACCAGCATGCCAGGCACGCCGGTTACATTCCACGAACTGGACCAAATTGCCGCTGCGCCCGATCAGGAAATGCGCAGAGACGCGCAGATCCGCGATTGACCGGAAATACGGATGGGCATCGACATCAAGTCGGTTGGTAAAGAGCGCCTCGATGTATGAGCCACCGAAGCGTTCGGGCGGAAGACTGATCGCATGCACAACGATCAGTTCGACCACAGCACCGTCTGGACGATCGTCCGCATTCGGCGATGCGGCAAACCTGACGCCCGGGAGCCGTGACGCCGGGTCGAGATCCGGGACCGCCTTCAGCACGGACACCCGGCCCGGCCGATACGACCGTTCTCTCAATCCTTGAGCCCGAGCCGGTCCATACGATATCTCAGAGACCGGAAAGTTACACCTAGAAGTTTCGCGGCAGCCGTTCTGTTCATGCGTGTCTTCTGCAGCGCTTCGTTGATCGCCTGGCGCTCGACGTTGTCCAGATACTCCTGCAGGGACACCCCCTCGGATGACACGGGCTCCTGCTCGTAAGCGGCGGGCGATAGTTGGAGATCGGCCGCACGGATGACGTCGCCCGGCGTCAGGGCGAGCGCACGTTCGAGAACATTTTCAAGCTCCCGGACGTTGCCTGGAAATGGATAGGACTGGAGGGCTGCAACCGCGTCCGGGGCAAGTCGCGGCGGGGACGGATTGCCCGATTCCTGCGCAATGCGCGCAGTGAGCTTTTCAGCCAGCAGGGGGATGTCTTCCCGACACTCCCGCAGACTCGGCATCCTCAACTCAATCACATTGAGGCGGTAAAACAAATCCTGACGAAACCGGCCCTTCTCCACCAGCTCACGAAGGTTCTGGTGAGTCGCGCTGATTATCCTCACGTCGACCGGCTCTTCCGTGGTTCCGCCGACCTTGCGCACCCGTTTCTCCTGGATTGCCCGAAGAAGCTTGACCTGCATGGCAAGGGGAAGGTCGGCTACTTCGTCGAGGAACAGCGTACCACCGGCAGCGGCCTGAAAGAAGCCGTCACGATCTGTCTCCGCACCGGTGAACGATCCCTTGCGGTAGCCGAAGAACTCGCTCTCCATCAGATTCTCCGGGATCGCGCCACAGTTGACGGCGATGAAGGGGTGCGTCCCCCGTTGCCCGTTGTCGTGGATGAGCCTGGCTGCACGCTCCTTCCCACTGCCCGACTCACCCGTTATCCAGACAGGCGCCAGGCTCTTGGCGAGCTTGTCAATCATGTCTCGGACCTGCTGCATTGCAGGCGAATCACCCAGGAGCCCGGACGCCGGAGCTGTTGCCGAGGCAGCAGCTCCGCCGGATTGAGGCAGGGTGAATACGGATTTGACCAGCGCGCGCAACTGTTCAAGCGACACCGGTTTTGCAAGATAATCGAATGCCCCTGCCTTGAGGGCTTGGACTGCGTTCTCCATGCTTCCGTAGGCCGTGATCACCGCAACAGGAAGATCGCGCGTCGAATCCCCGATGTACCGAACGAGTTCCAGCCCGTCGCCATCGGGCAACCTCATGTCGGTCAGGCACAACCGGTAGGATTTCTGCATGAGCAGCGCACGCGCTTCGGCGACCGTACCCGCCAAATCGGCCGAAAGCCCCATCCTCGCCAGCGTCAGATCAAGCAACTCCCTGATATCGGCTTCATCGTCCACGATGAGCACGCTCGGCGCGCTACCCCGGGAACGACGGTCAGTTCGATTATTCATTCGCGGTTCTTAGCATCAGTCGAAAGTGTGCCCCCGGCGCGTTGTCGAGGAGATCCAAAGCAGCCTCGTTAGCGGCCGCAAGCTCTCTGGCGATGAACAGGCCGAGCCCGGTTCCCTTGCTGTATGTGGTAACGAACGGTTCGAAAACCTGGCTTCGCAAGGTATCCGAGATTCCGCAACCATTATCCACGATATGCAATTCGACGCGCTCGCCCGGCGTGGCGGCCGAACCGTGGGGCGAGACCCACAGCATCACCGAGCCGGGTTCGCCGTTACAGTAACGGAGAGCATTGCCGACCAGATTGCCCAGTATCTGGTTCAGGTGCACCCGGTCGCATCGCACAACCAAGTCGGCGGGACAATCAATCGTCACCCGGGACGTGAGATCGCCCTGATGCAGTCCAAGCTCCTCGAGGAATCCCTCGAGGAAAGGCAAGAGCCTGATGCTTTCCGGCTGCACCCGGTCACGCCTGCCGAGTTCCAGCACGTCGCGGATCAGGCGTTCAATGCGGTGTGCATTGTCGTTGATGATCCGGGTAAGTCGCGCCTGTGTCTCGGCACGCTTCTCTTCGCGCAACAACTCGGCAGCATGGGTAATGGACGACAGTGGATTGCGAATTTCGTGGGCCATGTTGGCAGTCAAGCGTCCGAGTGCCGCAAGCTTGAGTTCGCGCGCCTGGTCCTGCAAGCGCCCGAGATCCTCGAGGTAGACCAGCAAGTCGCCGCGTTCGCTCGCCGGAACGATGCGTACCGCAATCTCGCGAGCGCCGTCCGGCAGCCGGACAGGAACCGCATGCTCTCCACCTCCGCGCCAGGATTCAACATGTTGCCCAACCTCTGGCGCGACTTCGCGAATCGTCATCCCTGCCGCGAGCGGGACGCCGAGTAGCAATTGGGCACGGGGATTCCACTGACGCAGGCGCCCGTCGGAATCAATCACCAGCGCGCCGTCCTGCATATCCCGGATGACCCGCTCGTTGATATGCATCTGGTTCACGAGATCGACACCCCGGCGGCGCGCCAGCTCCTCGTTGGTCATGGCGCGCTGTCCGACGTAGCGCGAAATTACCGACACCGCAAAGAATCCTGCAGCGGTGATGGCAACCGGGACCATGTCCAGGCCTTGGATGCTCCCGGTCAGGATGCGGAAAGCATGCTCACCGAGCACCGCGAGCGTAGCGACGGCCGCATAGAAGACGACCAACCGGCCCTGCCCGACCAACCCTGCCCCGGCGAGCACGATCAGCATCATGAAGGCAAGTCCGCTGCGGTGGCCACCGCTGGCATACATCAACAGAGTGAGCGCCACGATATCGACGACCACCTGTACCGAAAGCTTGAAATCGAAACTTCCCTTGCGGGATCCGCGCGAGGAAAAGGCGGCGAGGGCGAACACCCAGTAGGCGGCCGATGTCACTGCGAAGAGGCGCAGATCCTGCGAACCGAACGTCAGTGATCCGCGATAAATCCACGAGGCTGCGAGAAAGACGGATGCAATCGCCAGTCGATAGATGCTGAAGTAACGCAGCGACGTCCAGCGCGACTCCTCACCCGAACCGGAAAGCGCCACGAAATCCGGTTTCGAATCACTGGCCACGGCGGTCATCAGTTCGGCGGCTGTGCGCCTCACAACAATAGAACACGCCGTTTTTTGTCAAACCGTCGCTCACGGGGACATGCACGCCGCACACAAAGCACGCCAGGATCGGCTCGGCGTCCTCGGAGGGTTCGGCTGTATTGCGCCCGCTCCTGGCAGACCCGCCCGAAACACGTTTGATCAACAACCAGGCAACCACTGCCATGGCGAGCAGGACTAGAACCCGACTCACATCGGTACTCCGTTTGGTATCGAAGTTCCAGAGAATATCGACGCTCCTCGCCCAGGACAAGCCCGAAACGCGCGAACGGAGAACAACATACAGATACGGTTTCGGCTCAGACGGAAGCCTGGCGAAGTTGCGAGATGGATTGGTCGGGGTGAGAGGATTCGAACCTCCGACTCCTGCGTCCCGAACGCAGTACTCTACCAGGCTGAGCTACACCCCGGATCGACCAAAACGTCCGGGTACGCAACCCGCCCGAACGCCAAAACGAATGCAGCCGCATCAGCAACGACTCTTGACCAACGACTACAACCGGCCAATTCCCGCACGGGCGCAGGACTAGTAGTTGCGTGCGACTGCAAAGTTCGATAATTGTACCAGAGAATCCTTGTAAGTCGACGCAGGCAGTCGATCCAACGCATCCAGCGCAAGTGCGGCTTCCTTGCCCGCCCGATCGCGTGCCTCGGCCAACGCATCGGTCGAACGAATAGCATCCAGCACCGCAGGAAAATCCTCGCGGCCCCCCGTTTCGATTGCCTTGCGCACAGCGGCCGACTGACTTGCGCTTCCGTACTTCATCGCATGAATCAAGGGCAGTGTCGGTTTCCCTTCAGCAAGGTCGTCGCCAAGATGCTTGCCGGTGGTGCTCTCGTCGCCGGAATAATCCAGCACGTCGTCAATCAACTGGAAAGCTGTCCCAAGATGCATTCCGAAACGGGCAAGCTCTGCCTCGAGAATGGCATCGGCACCGCCCAAGATTCCACCAAGTTGGGATGCCGCCTCGAACAGCTTGGCGGTCTTGTATCGAATGACGCGCAGGTAGTCTTCGACATCGATGTCGGCGTTGTGGCAGTTCATCAACTGCAACACCTCGCCTTCTGCGATGGTGTTGGTTGCATCCGACAACACCTTCATGACGCGCATGTTGTCGACCGCGACCATCATCTGAAAAGCGCGGGAATAAAGGAAATCCCCGACCAGCACTGCGGCCGCGTTGCCGAACATCGCGTTCGCAGTGCGATTCCCGCGGCGCAGATCCGATTCGTCCACGACATCATCGTGAAGTAGCGTTGCGGTGTGGATGAACTCCACGACCGCCGCGAGTTCATGATGTTGCGTTCCGCGATAGTCTGTCGCGCCCGCGACGAATAGCACGAGCGCCGGTCGAAGCCGTTTGCCGCCGGCGCTGATGATGTACTCGGCAACCTGCCGGATTAGCACGACATCGGAGGACAGCCGAGACCGAATCACCGCATCGACTGCCTTCATGTCGGCAGCAATCGGGGCATAGAGAACGTCGGGAGACAAGGCGAACGGTATTGCGCGAAAAACGGCGATGTTAGGCGCAGGCCCCTGGAACGTCAAGCCAGCGGACAGCGGCTTTGACTCACGCTAAGTGATTGTGTATTATGCGCGATTCTCTGCAGCACTCTTGTTTCAAATCATTCGGAGTTCAACCATGTACGCGGTCATAAAAACCGGCGGCAAGCAATATCGTGTCGTCGCCGGCGAAAAATTGAAAGTAGAACAGATACCGGCTGACGTGGGCGCGGAAATCACGCTCGACCAGGTTCTGATGGTCGGCGAGGGGGAATCGGTCAAGATCGGTTCGCCTCTGGTATCCGGCGCAAGCGTCAAGGTGACTGTGCTGTCCCAAGGTCGGCACGACAAGGTCAAGATCTTCAAGATGCGTCGGCGCAAGCACTACCAGAAGCATCAGGGACATCGCCAGAATTACACCGAACTGCGCATCGACGCGATCAACGCGTAACGCGCATTTCGAAGGAAGGAGCAAGACATGGCACATAAAAAGGCAGGCGGCAGTTCGCGTAACGGCCGCGACTCGGAGTCGAAACGACTCGGCGTCAAGCGCTTCGGCGGACAAGTGATCAACGCCGGAAGCATCATCGTGCGCCAGCGTGGCACGCAGTTCCACCCAGGCGAGAATGTCGGTATCGGCAAGGACCATACGCTCTTCGCGCTGGTCAAGGGCACGGTGGAATTTACCGTCAAGGGTTCGACGCGCCGTCGCACGGTGAGAATCGTCCCCGCAGCAGCCTGAGATCTCCCCAACCGGCACAAGGCCCTGCCCGACGAGGCAGGGCTTTTTGTTTGCGGCACGCAATATGAAATTCTTCGACGAAGCCAGGATCGAGGTGATAGCAGGCGACGGCGGTAACGGTGTCGCATCGTTCCGCCGCGAAAAATTTATCCCGAAAGGCGGACCGGACGGCGGCGATGGCGGCCGTGGCGGCAGCATTTTCGCGATCGCGGACCGCAATCTGAATACGCTGATCGATTTTCGCTACACCCGCATATTCAGGGCCCAGCGCGGGGAGAATGGGCGCGGTTCGGATTGCTACGGCAAAGGTGGCGATGACATGACGCTGCGTATGCCGGTTGGCACCGTTATAAGCGACCTCGAAACCGGTGAGGTCATTGCCGATCTCGCACACGATGGCGCGAAGGCGCTGATTGCGAAGGGTGGCCAGGGTGGGCTTGGCAATCTGCATTTCAAGTCCAGCACCAACCGGGCACCTCGCCAATGCACGCCCGGCGAGACCGGCGAGCGGCGCGAGTTGCGACTCGAACTGAAAGTGCTGGCCGATGTTGGCCTGCTCGGCATGCCGAACGCCGGCAAGTCCACATTCATTCGATCTGTCTCGGCGGCACGTCCCAAGGTCGCCGACTATCCGTTCACGACGCTGTACCCCAACCTCGGCGTAGTGCGCGTCGACAACGCGCGATCCTTCGTCATTGCAGACATTCCCGGACTGATCGAGGGAGCAGCCGAGGGCGCAGGACTCGGACACCAATTCCTGCGGCACTTGGCACGCACCAACCTGCTGCTGCATATCGTCGACATCGCGCCCTTCGACCCCGCAGTCGACCCGGCCCAGGAAGCTCACTCTATCCTGTCGGAGTTGCGCAAGTACGACGAAGCCCTCTATGAAAAACCACGCTGGCTGGTCATCAACAAGATCGATCTGCTTCCCGAAGACGAGCGCGTGGAACGGATTGCGTCCTTTCTGAGAGACTACGGCCCGGTCGAGCGCCATTTCGCCATATCCGCGATCAAGGGCGACGGCTGCCGCGAACTGACGTTCGCCATCATGGAACATGTGGAGCGCATGCGCGCTGCTGCGGACGCCGTAACGGAAGACACTGAAGTCCATGAGAACCCAGATTCGTGAAGCGCGCCGACTCGTCGTCAAGGTCGGCAGCGCACTCGTTACCAACAACGGCGCCGGACTCGCGTTCGATGCGATGGCCGATTGGGCGCGTCAGATCGCGCAACTTCGCGCGCGAGGCCGAGAAGTCGCGCTCGTCTCGAGCGGCGCCATCGCGGCCGGCATGCAGCGCCTCGGATGGAAATCGCGGCCGCATGCCATGCATGAGCTTCAGGCGGCTGCAGCCGTCGGCCAGATGGGGCTGGCACAGGCCTACGAATCCGCGTTTTCTGCGCACGCGCTGGCAACCGCGCAAATCCTGCTCACGCACGAAGATCTTGCCGACCGCACGCGCTATCTCAATGCCCGATCGACGCTCAGCACCCTGATGACACTCGGCGTCGTGCCGATCATCAACGAGAACGACACCGTCGTCTATGACGAGATCAAGTTCGGTGACAACGACACGCTCGGCGCACTTGTAGCCAACCTGATCGAGGCCGATTGCCTCGTCATCCTCACCGACCAGGCCGGTCTCTACACCGCCGACCCCCGCAAAGATGCCACGGCAACGCTAATCGCAACCGGCAATTCGGAAGACCCCGCCTACGCGGCCATGGCGGGCGGCGCTGGAAGCGGCATCTCGAAGGGCGGCATGATCACCAAAGTCCGCGCCGCACAACGCGCAGCACGCAGCGGCGCTCACACGCTGATCGCCAGCGGCCATGAACCCGATGCGTTGCTCAGGCTCGCTGAGGGCGAAGTGCTCGGCACCCTTCTCGTCGCCTCGCGCACCCCCCTCGCCGCACGCAAACAGTGGCTGGCCGATCACCTTCAACTCGCCGGCAGCCTCGCACTCGATGATGGTGCGCAAAAAGCACTCGCGGCCGGCAAGAGCCTGCTGCCAGTAGGTGTCGTGTCGGTAATCGGCGATTTCGAGCGCGGAGCCGTTGTCGCCTGCCGTACCCCGGACGGCCGCGAACTCGCACGCGGCCTGATCAATTACTCCAGCAACGAAGCCCGCCGCATCGCCCGCAAGGGTAGCCAGGAAATCGAGAGCATTCTGGGATACGTAGACGAATTCGAACTCATACACCGGGACAATCTGGTACTGCTCTGACGGCGGAAACGTCAACTCCTAATAGACACGGCCCGCCATGAGAGCGGGCCGTTTCATTTGGTGCTGCTGACCGGAATCGAACTGGTGACCTACTGATTACGAATCGTTAGAAATAGGGGTTTTTGGCGTTTTTCATCGTTCACTAATATTCTGTCCGGTATGTTGCAACAGCCTGATTAGTCACTATAATTCGTCCATTATCGGTTTTTTACGTTTCTCCCCTAGCGAACGCTACGAAGGGACGCCATGAAGGGACGCATCGTGACCTACTGTCAAAAACGACAACCGGATGCTTTAACTGTCAAGGAACTGGAATTTCTGCCCGAAGGATCGAAACGAACCGATGGCGGATTTGACCCTGACGGCGAAATTGCGGGCAGATTACGCGGCAGCCTGATTGCCCGTCGACGCAAAGGCCGGGTACAGATTGAGTTCTACCTACGCACGCAGGCCGGCGGTACCGACCAACTGCACCGCATCGGGACATGGTCCAAGACGGGAGACGGCGGAATCACGCTGAGTCAGGCACGAGCCGCAGCCCTCGACCTTGCCAAGCGATACACCGAAGAAGGCGTCGGACTCAAGAGCGCGCTGGTTGCCGACCGCGAAGCTGAGAACGCGATCATCGAACAGCAACGGCGCGAGGATGAACAGCGCGAGAGTGAACAGCGCGGCGACAACAGCCTAGGCGCCCTGTGCGCCGCCTACGTGCGTCATCTTGAGGCACGCAGCCGGCGTTCTTGGCGCGACGTGCGGAACATGTTCGCCAAGCACGTCGCCAAGGCCCGGCCGGACCTTTGGGGACGCCCGGCGCGGCTCATCAGCAAAGACGACGTACACGGCATCCTTGGCGGCATGCTCGATCAGGGCATCGGGCGTCAGACCAATATGATGCGCGCCTCGCTGCGTGCGGCTTTCGAGTTCGGCCTAAGCATGGCAGACGATCCACGCCACGCACGAGCGGCAAAGGTGTTCCGCATCGAAGCCAACCCGGTCGCGCGGGTCAAGCGCATGAAGCAGCTCGACAAGGCCGGCGACCGGGTACTGACCGAACGCGAGCTAGCCGGATACATGCGGCACGTTTCCGCCCTGCCCTCGCCCGTCATGCGCGCCTTCCTGACCCTGCAATTGCGGCTAGGCGGGCAACGATTGGAGCAGCTAGCGCGCTGCAAATGGACCGACCTGCGCGGCGACGTGCTGACGCAGCGGGACGGCAAAGGCCGGCGCGACGAACCGATAGAGCACGTCCTGCCCCTCGTGGCGCCTCTCGGCGAACTGATCGACACGCTGCGCGGCATGTCGGAAATCTGGATTTTCAGCCCTCGCGGCAAGACGCACATGCACGGCTGCACCGCTTCTACGGCCGTGAGGGACATAGCCGCCGAAATGCTTGCGGCCGGGGAAATCCGCGAGCCATTCAGCGCACACGACTTGCGGCGGACCGTGGCGACGATGTTCGGCGAACTCGGCATCAGCAAGGATGCCGCTATCGAGATTCAAAGCCACGGCCGGAACAGCCTCGTGCACCGACACTATGACCGCTCCGCGTATCTCTCGATCAAGCGCACGGCCTTGCAGCGATGGAACCGGCTACTCGACCGCTTGCAGGCCGGCGCAGCCGATCCGAAGGTTATCCCCCTGCGCAAGTAAATCCGTCATTGATTGACCGTAGCCTGTGGATAGATAACCCCGGGTTTTGACCTGTTTTCATTCATTTGGCATGGGTTTTGGACGGAGACGCGGGTAACTCGTTGATTTTCTGGTTATCTGTGTTTTTCACTGTTTCTGATATTGTTTCTTTTCAGAAGTAGCAGCCCGGTTTTCAGAGGGAAAGCAGGCGGACCAAGCGCCGTTCCCGGATTCTTTCCGCCCCGGTCTAGCCGTCAAAAGAGCCAGCAAGAGGCCGTCAGGGTTTCGTGTAGGGAGGTGCCACCCGAAGGGTGATCGTGGCGCCGTGGCGTGATCCGTGAAGCCAGCGGGCAAAAAAACCGGCGGTCCGAGGAGGTGCGGACGCGCCGGCCAAGAAGAGGTCGGTTAGGCCTCGTCCGGATGCATCCAAGGCGCGAGTCTGACGGGACGCGGACAGGGCGAATCCGGGTCAATGATGGTGACATTATTTCGAGCGGCCCATCTCAACCAACGAAACCGCCGCAGTTCGACGCGGGGCCGCTGAGCGGTGCGAGAGATGCCGATGCGCTCGAATCTCGGCGCCCATAGAATCGCGAGCGCGAGCGCCTTCGCCTCAGTATCGGTCAGTGCGGAGCGCCCATGCTCTTTCAAGCGCACTAATAGCCGAAGGGCGTCAATGCTCAGATACTCAAGCGGAATAGTCCGTTCCGCTGGCATTTTCGCTACCGCATCAGCCAGTGCGGCAAACAGCGCGTCGAGTCGGCTTGCGGTTGTCATTATTTCGGCAGCCGGGCGAGCAAAGCCGAAAGCTGGCGCTCCGCTTCGGTCAAGCGCGTCTCAATCGTCCCGTCCGCGATGGTCACGCGGAGTTGCCCAAGTAGGTAAGCGAATCGCGTTGCTTCGCTGCTCGGGAGCGCACCCATTCGCGCCTCGCGGTACAAGCGAGCAAGTTGAACCCGTACGTGTTCGACTGTCCGCAGCGGGACGCGGCAAGGGGTAGGCGATCCGGCTTTGCGAGCGTTGGCGCGGCTCTTGGCGGTTCCGCTAGTGCGTTTTCCAGTCTCGGGGACGGCCTTTTTTATGCGTTTCTGCGTCGTCACGGTGCGCCTTTCGCGGATGCGCGCTCAGGCCGAAGCCGATGAATGATCGCGGCGCGAAATTCGCGTAGTCGCGCGCGCAGGTGACAGTCCGCCCGCTGGTTCGGGTCGTGCATCAGCAATTGACCGTCATGAACGGTCAGCACGATCCCGCGCCAGCGGCACAGCGCAAGCGTTTCGGAAACGGCGTTTTCAGTCCGAGTAGGAAAAGTCATGTCAGGCTCAACGGCCCCGCCCGGCCGATCCAGCGACCGGCCGGGCAAAGCCCCGCCGAAATGGCGACGGCGGGTGGCGGCGCTAGGCATCCGGACCAGCCAAAGCAGCCGGAGAATCGATCAAGCCGCAATGACGCTTGCAAGCACGGATCGCGCTTTCCAAGGCGTTCAACACGCTCTCGGTTTTGCCGAGTGCGTGAATGACATCCGGATGATCAAGCTCGGCAACGATCCGCTGTCCGGCAGCGCGAACGTCAGGCGAGATCAACGGCGCCCAAGTCGGAGCGGTTTCGCAAGCGGCGAGCGTAATCGCGTCCCGCGTCCGTGCGGCTTCCAGATAAATGCTCACGACATCCATTGGATCGCGCTGGCGCAGCAGTTGCCGAATCTCGATCATGAGTGCAACCTTGTCGCGGGCATCAGCCGGGGTTGGCACAAGCCGACTTTGCAGACCGGCGACACGGGCCTGTAAGGCCGAAATCAGCGGCGCCGTGATGCGTTCCAGACGTTCGGCGATCCGCGCCCGTGTTTCTGCCATTGCGTGCGCATAGCCTGTTGCGTTCATGTGCGCCCGCGCTCGCGACTCTTCCCGGTCAAAATCAGCGACAACCTCGCTAATTGCCGCGACGGCGGTCGTAAGCTGACCGGGCAAGCGATCACCTAGCTGCGCCTCTTCGGCATCCTCAAAAGATGCCGCGAGCATCGCGGTCGAAAGCTCGAAATCGTTTTTTACGTTCAGGATGTGCATATCATGTCCTTTCCTCATCTACCGCTAGCAGCGGCGTATTCCATCGGGGTACAACCAGTCTTCTTTCCTCGGCGCTTCCTCTTCACCGAGCACGAGTAGCAACGAACTCGCCAGCCTTCCGAAACGTTCCGCAGAAAATGCCGACCGCATTTCGTGCAGATGGCTTGAAGCTTGAAGTGTCCGCGAGTCACGACAGCAAAACCGACTGACGAGGTACGGCGGGGACGGGCGAGCGAGCGCGTTCGACAAGATGGGCCAGAAGATCGGCATCTTGTGCACATGACATCAGCAATTCGATGCAAAGCGCAGAATCCTCGTCACCATCAGCGAAGAGCCGAAACAGCCACGAGACTTGAAGCATTTCCCCATGAGACATGCCGCCGTAATGAGTTTGCACTTTCATGGCTCTCCCGCCGCCAGCAGCGTTTCAATGACGCGAATGGCGCTCTCCGTAGTCTTCAACGGCGACCGCGCCGCCAACACTCCTGCGCGATCCAGTGCAGCCTGCAGTTTTTCTGGGGTGAATCTTAAAAGCCAAGCGGAAACGAATCCGTGTGCGATCGGAAGCCCGTCGGGGATCGTTATTGCCATTCGATCCTTGCCGGGCGCCGTTTTGCTTGCAGGCAAACTTCCTTCATCAAGAGGAACGTCACGGGAAGCGAACGATTCGTCAGAATCGTTCCTGTTCACCTGTCGTTCTTCGTTGATAGGATCGTTGTTCACTAGTAGATCGGGCGGCGCTGTGCAGCCCCCATCAGGGCGCTGTGCAGCAGGGGGGGCGGCGCTACGCCGCAGGGGGGCGGCGCTGTGCAGCAGGGGGGGCGGCGCTACGCCGCTATGCGGATTTTCCGCAGCAAGCCTTTCGCAAGCCGCGATGTCGACCCGCCATCGCCGAACGCTAGCGGTTTCGTGCAGCCCCTCGTCGATCAATAGCCCGTGCGCAACGAGTTTGCGGAGCGCCCGCTGCACGGTCGTGCGGTTTGATGATGTGGCCCTAGCGATCGTCGCGACCGAAGGCCAAGCAATACCTTCATCATCTTCGCCCCATACAGTGCCGTTCGCATTTTCACGCGGATGACGCGCAAACCACGCCAGAGCGGTCAAGATGCTCCGCTCAGCAAGCGACAGCGGCAAAGACAACGGCATCAAGGCTTTCAAAATGGGCACGCTCACGGCGCACCCCGCCGCGCTTTCTTCGGCTCACCCGGCGCGATGCCGACAGCCTTCGCGGCGGCTTTGGCTCTCCGGGCAGCGACCGCCTTTGCGGCGAGTTCTTTCGCGGCAGAAATGTCGCTTTCGGTGTACGCCGGCCCCGCATTCTCAGCGACGAATCTCTGAAGGTCAGAAAGGCGCCAGCGACTCAGCCGTGAGCCTAGGCGAACGGGCGGCGCGATGCGGCCATCGCGAACGAGTTTTCGGAGAGTGGATCGCGAGATATCGAGCAAAGCGCAGGCGCTCTGCTCGCTCATCAATTGAATGTCATTATCCGGCATCGCATCCTCGAACAGTGTGCTAAGCCGCAGGTAGGGACCGGCGACCAACAGAAAACAAACACACTCGAAAATGCAGCGCGAAGCCGCTAATGGCTACGGCAATAATGACGGTTTTTTGCCGTTTGTCAAGCCCGCAACCCTATGATTCTTATATCGTTTCTCGATACAGACGAGGAAACCGCCAATGGCGCCACGGCCAACCGTCAAAACCGATGGCGAGGGCATGCCCGAGGACGGAGAAGGGAAATACGAACAACCGAATCTGCCCCCTAGCGAACGCCATGAAGGGACGCCATGAAGGGACGCACGAGGAAATCAGTTGAAGTCACGGCGGGCCAAACCCGCCGTAACCCCTTGATTATTTGGTGCTGCTGACCGGAATCGAACTGGTGACCTACTGATTACGAATCAGTTGCTCTACCAACTGAGCTACAGCAGCGAAGGGGACGCATTATGCCAGCCTCGGCGAACTGCCGCAATGTCGGCCGGGCCGCACAGCGTCGCTGAAGCAGCAGCCCCGACACAGAGTCGCCGACGCTGTTCGAACGTACCCGCTCGCCTCGGAGGCCCAAGCCTGTCATTGATCTGATGCGCAGCATCTCGCAATCTGCGGGCATACCTGCTCTGGAATGCACACTCTGCCTGCCTTGCGAGGCATGCAACGCCAAGGCCCAGTATCCAGGACAGAGCAATCGACTACGGAAGCGATTGCGCCTTGTTGCCGAGCCGCCGCTCCTGTCCGATGTCTCCACGGCTGGGCAATCGTAACGGCCTGCCTTCCATCGTAGAAACGCCGACCTCCATCGTCATCTCGCTCTTTACTGCCTGCCCTTCGATTTCTCCCGGCCGATATCTTGCGACATAAAAAGCCTTGACGACCAAACCCTCGACTTCAGTCGGCATGGTGGTCTCTAGCACCCGCACGCCATCAACCTTTCCCGCCGCATCGATGAACAGGCGGATGACCAGGCGCCCACGAAATCCGGCCTCGAGTGGCTCACGCAAGGCATCTTCGAGATCGTCGAGCAACACCGGTTGCCGGGTAAGTTGCTCAGGCGGAAAGTACTGCGGCAATGGCAGTGCACGCGCTGCCGGAGCCGGAACTTCACGCTCATTTTCATGCCCGGCGCCTTTGTCAGGAGGTGCCGGCATGTCCCTTGAAAGCCGAACCCACGGCTCGCTTGCAGCCGAGCCTTGAGCCGCTTGCCGAATCGGGGTTCGCACTGCAGTCTCGCTCCGTGGTTCGTCTGGCCCTCGGGCAGGCTCCAAGGCGATAGACCTCTTCAAGACCGCATCCACGCGAGCAACCGGCGGCACGGTGGCAGCCTGCAACCGACCCGCCCCGTCTAGCCGGAACGGCCCGAGCGATGACCAGGTCGGCAGCAACATCACCACATGCGCAAAAAGGGACACCGCCAGACAGGCCCTCAGCCGCCAGTACGCTGCTCTTGTTTCGAGCAAATCAGCCGCATGTCGGGAAGAAACTGCCACTCATCGTTCCATCATTGAAGGGGTTGTCGAGACGATTATAGGATGACCGCACTGTTAGAAAGGATCATTACGCACAGGGACTATCGTGATTTCCTGCACACGCCATCTGTTCCGCGATCTTGGTAAGCCAGCCCCGGCGCGCTCTTACGCGACGGGCTTCACGTTGATTGAGTTGATGGTCGCTATTGCGCTGCTCGCGATACTGCTCGGTCTCGCAGTACCGGATCTGCGCAGCTACCTGATCAACAACCGGCTCACGGCGCAGATCAACGACCTCGTCGCCGACATATCGCTGGCTCGCAGCGAGGCTGCGACACGTGGTGCGCGGGTCACGATCTGCACAAGCGCCGATCTCGAAACCTGCACCGGCGAAGGCGACGCGTGGCAGAGCGGGCGAATCGTATTCGTGGATACCAATTCGAATGGCACGCGCGACGCTACAGAACAGATTCTGAAAAAAACCGATTCACTGGGCGGCTCAAGAACGCTGGTCGCAGCCGGCTTTTCCAATACGACCTATATCTCGTTTCGCCCCTACGGCGGCCTCGATCCGGCGACCGGAGGTTCTTTCCTCCTCTGCGATCCTGCGGTCCAGACTGGTCGCACGGTCATCGTCGCGGCAACGGGGCGACCGACCGCAAGCAAGGTCACGTGCCCCTGAGAAGCTCTCCATGACGACACCGTCTACATTGAATGGAATCAGCAGATCCGGGCAATCCGGCGCGACGCTGCTTGAAGTGTTGATTGCCATATTGATTCTGTCTTTCGGCCTCCTCGGGATGCTCGGACTGATCACCAACAGCCTGAAGCTCACGAGTTCGTCCAACTATCGGACCATTGCGGCCCAGCAGGCCTACAGCATGGCAGACACGCTGCGTAGCAACGTCCTCATCCTTGCGAAGTTCCAGAACCCCACCGGCGCCAGCACCACCAACTGCCTTAAGCAGGCCGGCTGCGATACAAACGCCATGTATGCCAATGACGTCCAGATGTGGTCTGCGCGCCTCGCGGCCATGCTGCCGCAAGGACGCGGAACCGTCTGCAGCGATGCCACGCCGAACGACGGCGATCCGGGCGATTGGGCGTGTGATGCAGTGGCAGCGAATCCTGCCGGCCCGTTCGTCGTGAAGGTCTGCTGGGTCGAAGGGCAAATCTGGCAGGTTTCGACCAACGAGGATGGGGACAAGGTCGCCACGTGGGACTGCGTGAGAACCAATCTGTGAGCCGCTCCATGACATTCCTGAAACCTTCTCGGCAATTCGGCTTTACGATCGTCGAATTGATGGTCGCGATGACCATCGGTCTTCTGATCGGTCTCGTAGTCTTCGCCGCCTACTCCTCCAGCATCGGGGCCCAGCGCGCACAGACGGATATATCGAGGCTCGAGGAATCGGCACGGTTCGGGTTCGATCTGTTGTCGCGTTCCATTCGGCGCGCAGGATTTCGCGACACCACATCAGCCTATCCGCTCAATTTCGTTGGTCATCGCGCACAGGAGTTCTGCTCCAGCGATCCGACGGGTGCCGAAATCCGCGCGACCAACAATGCAACCACCGTCGACCTTGGCGGAGGGGCCACTGAGACCGTGCTCAACAGCAGCGACACCATCACGGTCCGCTACTTCGGACAGGACAATCCCGCTCACACGGCTGCGGATGGTGTTGTGCTTGATTGCCTTGGCAATGCGGTTCGGCGCGGAGGAGGAAAGGCCGACGGTTCTCCAATTGAAGACACCATCTACGTGGCCGCAGATCCGGCAAACAACAACGAGCCTACATTGTTCTGCAAGACGGACAGTCCGGCCGCCGGCGTCAACAACAACCTTGCCCTGATCCCCGGCGTCGAGAGCATGCAACTTCTCTATGCCGAGGATACCGACGGAGACACGGTGGCCAACCGCTACGTGCCATCGAACAAGGTAACGTCGTGGGACGATGTCCGTGGTGTGCTGGTGTCGTTTGTGCTACGCACCCCGACTCAGACGGGCAGCGATCGCAGTTCCAAGACATTCAACCATTTCGGCGCCAACTACGACGCCACAGGGAACCAGGACAGTGCGGGGGGCGAATTCACCAGTCCGACAGCGACGGATGGACGCGTACGCCTGCAGTTCTCCAATTACATCTCGCTGCGCAACTTTTCAGTCTGCAAGTGAAGAACAACATGCGATCCCGTTACCTGATTACTGGCCGTGGCGTTGTCCTCGCCACCCAACGCGGCGCAGCACTGGTCGTTGCGCTGATCTTCCTGATCGTCCTGACGGTCATCGGCATTGGTGTCGTCGGCACGACGACCACCGAAGAAAAACTGGCCCGGAATTTCCGGGACCTCGATATCGCCTTTGCGGCGGCCGAGGCGGCGCTGCGTGACGCCGAAATCCGCATCAACGGATATTGGGACAAGCCAGCGAAGCCAGTGGACCCTTACGCCTTCAACACGACCTGCACCGACGGACTCTGCGACTGTACTTATGCCAAGTGCGATGCACTGGCGCCGATCCAGGATCGTTACTCCATGACTGAGGCACCAAGCGCGGAACTTGGAGCGGGCACCACCGGCACGCCGGCGATTGCCATGGTCGCCCAACAGCCGCGCTACTACATCGAGAACACCTGCGCCAAGATTCCAGGAGAGTCTGTCAGCAAACCGGGATGCTCGACCATTTACCGCATCACGTCGATCGGCTTTGGTCGACTCACTGCACAAACACTGCTGCAGGAAAACTACATCCCCTGATCTGATTTCTTGTCGGATGCATACGCGCTCGTATCGGAGAAGCATCATGAAAATCCACAAACGCCTCGCCGCATTGATCACGCTCTATTCCATCTGGCCAGGACTCGTTCTTGGCGGCACGCTTGCGGAGATTCCGCTGAATCTGCGCAGCAGCGTTCCGTCTAACGTGCTGTTTGATATCTCGGTTGAATGGCCAACTGCGATCACCGCCGCTTACAACGGGCAAGCCTATGTCAAGGCGAACGAATACGAGGGCCTCTTTGATCCCAATCTCTGCTATGACTACCCAGCCGACCACTTCGTGCCGGTCGCAACTGCTAGCAACCACGGATGTGGAGCCGGTCAATGGAGTGGCAATTTCCTGAATTGGTCCACGATGACCGGCCTCGATGCATTCCGCTATGCCACTACGGGCGGCAACCGATCGACCGATACCGCTACGCTCACGATTCTCGAGCGCACCTACATCAGCAACCAGGGCAACCTTTTCCCGGACAAAACCTTTAACCCGACGACCATACAGTTCGTTGGCGCAGCGCCATTTACGTTCAACACGACTTACACGATGGTGAACAAGGGCAAGGGCATTCAGATGACCTTGACCGGTACTGAAACGACTACGACGACTGCGCCGCAATCATTCAATGCAACCACGACCTGCAACGCGTCATGGTCAGGGACTTCACCGTATTGCAGTCAATTCAAGGCGACCGTCGACGGCACGACGCGCACCGGTACATGCACCACATGGACCGGAAACGGAACCAGTGGAAACCCATACAAGTGTACGGCATTCGGCAACTTCTCGACGATCAACGTTGCACCCACGTTCAATAGCACGACATGCGGAAACGTCGGGACGGCAGGCGGCAAATACGTCTGCCGCAACTATGACACCAAGTTCACTTACAACGTCACGAGCACGACGACGAATAACGTCAACAACACATACAACGTTCGCGTCGAGGCATGCAATAGCGGGTTGCCGCTGCGGGAGAACTGCCAGCAGTACGGTAGCGTTTACAAGCCGGTTGGCGAAATCCAGCGTAATGGCGAGAAGATGCGTTTCGGCGTCTTTGCCTACTACAACTCGACCGACATCGACAATGCGGTCATGCGTTCCAAGCTCAAGTACGTCGGCCCGCGCAAATACTCAGGCTCCCTTGGATTCGTGAACAATTCCAACAAGGAATGGAACCTCAATGACGGGACGTTCTACTCGAACCCAGATGAGACCGAAGCGACCTCATCTTGGGGAGGCGCCGTCAACAACTCGGGCGTCATCAACTACCTGAACAAGTTCGGGCGGCAAAGCGGCAGTTACAAGACCTACGACAACTTCGGCAAGATGTATTACGAGTCCTTGCGTTACCTGCGCAAGCTTCCGCCCACTCAGGCTTTCTACCAATATTCCTCGACCGCCAACAACGACGATTTTCCGGTAATCACGGACTGGTATCGCGACAACGACGATCCGATCCAGTACACCTGCCAGAAGAACTACATCATCGCGATGGGAGATCAGTTCACCCACTGCGACAAGCATGTTCCCGGCGGGAGCTTTGCAAGCTATGGTCCGAGACAGTGCGCGGCCACTGCCCGCCAACAGGCCGACCAAGGCAGTCTCGCCGATGCACCGGATCCGGGACCATCCGGAACAGATGCGGTGGCTCGACGAGCCGGAATGAACGCAACGCGGGATATCGGGATTATCGGGGGCCTTGAGAGTATTGCGAACATGGCGACGACGGGAACGGGCGCAGGCACTGCCGCGAGTTTCTACATGGCAGGCATGGCACATTGGGCCGCGATCACGGATATCCGTACCGATCTTGCCAACAACGTGCCATATCGCGATTCAAATGGCGCACCCGGTTTGAAGGGCCAGTCGGTAAAGACGTTCATCATCAACGTGGAGGAAAACGCATCCTTGGGCGTGAACTCCCAGTTCTGGTACGCCGCGAAATACGGCGGTGCCGAAAACTACGACCCCTCGACATATGCACCTTTGGATTGGTCGAAGAACGTCACGCACAACTCGTACAAATCGGACGGCTCCGTCAATCAGACCTTTACCGGAGCCTGGCCGAAATCGTTGTTACGCGCTGGCGATCCAGCAAGCATGATTGCGTCAATCAAGGAAGCCCTCGCCACCATCGACGGGGAAATCGGCACGAACTCGGCGCTATCGCAGTCCAGCGGTGACTTGCGCACTGGTGATGGGGCGTACATCTATCGCGCGATTTTCGACTCCAACCACTGGTCGGGCGACGTCCAAGCGTACAAGATCAACACGAATGGCACGATCGACTCCACACCGGTGTGGCAGGCAGCGTCTCTGCTCCCGACTCCGGGCAACCGTGTGATCATGAGCTTCAATGATGGATTGCTCGCGAACGGAGACGATGACACCGGTACGAACACCAGACGCGGAATCTCCTTCAATCCGACCAATTTCACGTCCGCTCTCTCGGGCCGACAGCAGGCGTTTCTGAACAAGGACGAGTTCGGAACATTGGACAACGAGGGCGCAAACCGGATGCGCTATCTTCGTGGAGAGTCGGGCAACGAAAAGCCCAATGGCTTGCAATGGCGTCCGCGCACCTGGACAACGAACGGTGTCACCACGACCAACCGTCTCGGCGACATCGTCAACTCGAACCCGCTCTATGTCGGTGCACCTGCACCGAACATGCCGGGCGAAGGCTACAACGACTTTGCTGCTGCCAAGAAGAATCGTAAGCCCGCCATCTACGTGGGTGCAAACGATGGAATGCTGCACGCATTCGATGCCAGCAAGCCGGGCACAACTGGCGCAACGCCTGGACAGGAGTTATTTGCATACATCCCGAGTGCCGTCTTTTCGCGTCTCAGCCAACTGACCTCGCCAGGATACAGCCACAAGTATTATGTGGATGGGAGCCCGACCGTCAGCGAAGCCTGCCTCGGAACTTGCGGCAGTTCGAGCGATTGGAGGACCGTGCTGGTGGGTGGTCTGAACGCGGGGGGGCAAGGCGTCTACGCGCTGAATGTTACTGACCCGGCTCAGTTCTCGACAGCCAATCCGACCGACATAGTGATGTGGGAATTCACCGATCGCGATGACCCCGATCTCGGCTACACCTTCAGCAAGCCAGTGATTCGCCTGATGAACAACGGGAAGTGGGCGGTGATCTTCGGCAACGGCTTCAATAGTACGGTAACCGATGGAAAGGTCGGCAACGGCCGGGCCTACCTTTACATTCTGCTGATCGATGGACCTGGGGCCGGCAACAAGTGGGTCAAGGATACAAACTACTTCAAGATTGAACTCAAATCGCCTGACGAATCCACGCCCTTGTTGTTCCCGACCACACCACTAAGCGACCCTCACACAAACGGCCTGGCGTCTGTTGCCGCTGTCGACAGCGACCTGAACGGCACGGCAGATTCGATCTATGCCGGGGATCTTCAGGGCAACATCTGGAAGATTGACGTGACGGACACCAGCCCAAACAACTGGGTACCCGCATTCGGATCAGCCAGTTCCCCGGAACCGTTGTTTGCAGCCAAGTACAAGGATGCGACGAATACCGACATCAAGCAGCCGATTACGACCGGCATCGAGGTTTCCCCGCACCCATTCGGCGGCTACATGGTGCTTTTCGGAACGGGGTCATACATTAACTCCTCGGACAATCTGGGGCCGTTCAAAGTCGATTCCATGTTCGGTATCTGGGACAAGGAAGACGAAGCAGGAACCCGGGTAACAAGTCGCGACAAACTTCAGAAGCAGAAAGTCATCGAAACGCTGACCGACGCGGGAACGGAGTACTTGTTCCTTTCTGGATGCAAACCAAATTACACCGACGCCGATGTTGAGTCCAATGAGCAGGCCGGTCTCTGTCCGGCCGATATCGCGGGGACTGAACCCGACCTTGGCTGGGTATTTGACCTGCCGGACAGCGGTGAGCGCACGACGTCCGAACTGCCCATGCTTCGGGGAGGTATCCTGACCTTCACGACGCTGACCCCATCCGACGATCCTTGCACGGGAAACACTGTCGGACGCTTGTATTACCTCGACTACCTGAGCGGAGGAGTTTCCAGTCCCGGAGTGATGGATATAAACGGCGATGGCAAGATCGATGCAGCGGACAAATTTGATCTAACGGTCATTCCGGATGGCCCGGACGGGCCGGTCAAGCAACCCCCTTCTGGGGTCAAACTTGACGGTGGCGCAACGGACAACCCGACAGGGTTCTACCTCCCGCGCCTGCAGACGGAGAACGCTACCGATCGTGCTTGTCCAGATTTCATTCCTGGATGGGGATGCCCGTCGGAACTGGCACCGCAGCGGAATTGCCGTCGTTGGGTACAGGACGTAATATCCGAGGAAGCACTCCGCGAGACACTTACCGCTGGCGGGACCGGTCTCGACACCCGGAAGGTTTGTCTGCCGGGCAAGGCGGGACGCCTCACGTGGCGCCAATTGGCGAAGTAAGCTGTTTGCAATGAAAGCCAAGGACATGCATACCCGAGGATTCACTTTGATCGAACTGATGGTCGTCGTTGCGATCGTGGGAATCCTCGCCGCGCTCGCCTATCCGTCGTATCAGGAGTACGTACGACGGGGTAATCGCGCAGAGGCGCGCGCGACAATGTTGGATCTTGCGCAGATGCAGGAGCGCTATTTCTCGTCGAACAACGCGTACCTGGCTGTAGCTGCCGCCCCTGCTGCACCGCCCGCGGGTTGGAAGAACTGGTCGGGATCGGAGGGCGCACGCAAGTACAACATCGGCGTCGCCATTGTCGCAGCCGACGGCAGCGTTTCGCCACCAATTCCCGCAAGTTTCACGATCACCGCGACACCTGCGGACGGTTACGCCGACCCGAAATGTTCGACACTGACCTTGGACAACCTCGGAACCAAGGTCGGCACGCCAACCGGCGCTGCCTATTGCTGGAAGTAGTCAGCCAGCGGCGTCAGGAATGGGGTCTGCGCTGGGGATAGTCCTTCCTCAGCGCAGAACGGTCGCTCCGGAATTCTCGCTAGCAAGCCCTTTCGGCAGCGGAAATACGACGTTCTCCAGCGCACCATCGAGTGTCCGCACGGACGCGGCACCCAACATCCTTAGACGTTCGATCACCGCGCTCACCAGCACCTCGGGCGCAGAGGCGCCTGCAGTCACGCCGACCCGTTGTCGACCTTGGATCCACCCTGGATCGACCTCATCGGCATTGTCGACAAGATAGGCCGGCACACCGCGCAAGGTGGCAACCTCCCGCAAGCGATTCGAGTTCGAACTGTTCGGCGAACCGACGACGATGACGACGTCGCACTGCGGCGCCATGAATTTGACGGCATCCTGCCGATTCTGGGTCGCGTAGCAGATGTCGTCCTTCTTCGGACCGACGATCTCGGGAAACCGAGCCCTGAGCGCGGCAACGATCTGAGCCGCATCGTCTACCGACAGTGTCGTCTGGGTGACATAGGCCAGCTTCCGCGGATCAGCCACCGATATCTTGTCGACGGCGGCGACGCTCTCGACGAGATGGATGCCATCCTTCACTTGGCCCATCGTGCCCTCGACCTCCGGGTGACCCTTGTGGCCTATCATCACGATCTCGCGTCCGGCTTCGCGCATGCGCTGAACCTCGACATGCACCTTGGTAACGAGCGGACAGGTTGCATCGAACACGCGCAGACCGCGCGCCTCCGCGTCCTCACGCACACGCTGCGGCACGCCGTGGGCGCTGAAGATCAAGGTGCTGCCCGACGGCACGTCGGCCAGATCCTCGATGAAAACGGCGCCCTTTGCACGCAAGTCGTCTACAACGAACTTGTTGTGGACGACCTCGTGGCGCACATAGATCGGCGCGCCGTAGATCTGCAAAGCGCGTTCGACGATCTCGATCGCGCGCTCGACGCCGGCACAGAATCCGCGAGGATTGGCAAGAAGCACTTCCATGATTGAATCCTAAACGATTCCGATGATTTCGACCTCGAACCGAATTGCCTTGCCGGCAAGCGGATGGTTGAAGTCGACCATCGCGGCACCGTCGCGCACCTGCCGCACGAGCCCGGCATACTTTGCGCCTTCGGGGCCGGTGAACTCGATCATCGACATCTCTTCTGGCTGCGCATCCGCGGGAAACGCGGAGAGCGGCACGCGCTCCAGCAACTGCGGATTATGGGGGCCAAATGCCGCACCGGGTTCCAGCACGAACTCGCGCCGCTCGCCGACCGGCAAGCCGTTCAGACACTGCTCGAGCGTCGGCGCAAGTTCACCGTTGCCAAGTCTCAGCGTGGCCGGATTGCCGCCAAAGGTCGTGATCAACTCCTCGCCGTCTGGAAGTGCCATGCGGTAATGCAGGGTCACCAGGCTGTCGGGTTGAACGGATTGCGTCATTGCGTCATCTCCTTGGAAATCTCCTGCTTGCGCGCATCCTGCGTGCCATGACGAAATTGGTCCCACAGCATCAACGCAACACCGACGCTGATCGCGGAATCGGCAACGTTGAACGCCGGAAAGCCGTGCCGCCCGAGGTGGAAATACAAGAAATCGATCACCGCACCGAACAGCATGCGGTCGATCACGTTGCCGATCGCGCCACCGATGATCAGGGCGAACGAGAGCGGCAGCAAGGTTTCGTTCGCGTGCCGGCGCAACAAGACCGCGAGCCACGTCGACACACCGACCGCGAGGAGCGTGAATAACCAACGCTGCCAACCGTCGTGATGCGCGAGAAAGCTGAAAGCCGCACCGGGGTTATAGACCAGGACGAGATCGAAGAACGGCGTGATCGCGATCGAATCGCCGACACTCATCGCATGTGTGATCGCGAACTTGGTCGCCTGATCGAGCACGATCACCAGCAGCGACAACCCGATCCAGCCGACGTATCTAGGCATGCTGGCGCGGCTCGCCTTGGCCGTAGAGATTGGTCACACAGCGCCCGCAAAGCTCGGGATGCGCAGCATCCGACCCGACATCGCTGCGGTAGTGCCAGCAGCGTGCGCACTTCGAATGGCCGCTCGGTGTCGCGACGATCGCGGCGGCACTATCGTCGGCCACACGTATCAATGTCGCCCTTGAACTGATCAGCACGAAGCGTAGATCATCGCCAATCGATTGCAGCAACTCGTAAGTCGCGCCGGCCGCGTGGATCTCGACCTCCGCCTGCAGGGACGAGCCGACGACACCTTCGGTGCGCCGGGCTTCGATCACCTTCATCGCTTCGCCGCGCACGGTACGGATGCGCGCCCACTGCTGGAGAAGCGTTTTTTCGTCGCCGACTGTCGGCAGCGAGTGGAACGTGTGCAGCATCACGCTATCGCCCTCATCCTTCGACAGCAACATCCAAATCTCCTCCGCGGTGAAAGAGAGGATCGGCGCCATCAGTCGCGTGAATGATTGCAGGATGTGCCACAACGCGCTCTGTGCGGCACGCCGTGCCGGCGAGTTCGCGGCGGTTGTGTATAGGCGATCCTTAAGGATGTCGAGATAGAACGCACCGAGATCCTCCGAACAGAAGCCCTGGAGAGCCTGAACCACCTTGTGGAATTCGTAACGCGCGTAGTCCGCTTCGCACTGCACCTGAAGCTGGCGCGTCAGGGCCAGGGCATAGCGGTCGATGGTCAGCCAGCGGTTCGGTGGCAAGAGTTGCGTTGCCGGGTCGAAATCCGCCGTATTCGCGAGCAGGAATCGCAAGGTATTGCGAATGCGCCGGTAGGCTTCGACCACGCGCTTGAGGATCTCGTCCGAGATCGACAGCTCGCCGGAATAGTCGGTCGCGGCCACCCACAGACGCAGGATCTCGGCACCCAGGGTATCCGACACCTTCTGGGGCGCGATGACGTTGCCCTTGGATTTCGACATCTTGTGGCCCGAGCCATCCACCACGAAACCGTGTGTGAGCAAACCGTCGTAAGGCGCGCGTCCGTCGATCGCACAGCCGGTCAGCAGGCTGGAATGGAACCAGCCGCGGTGCTGGTCGGAGCCCTCGAGGTACAGGTCGGCTGGGTAGGCGTATTCACCCTCGTGCTCCGCGTTTTCCTGGCGGCCGCGCAGCACGCTCCAGTGCGTGGTGCCCGAATCGAACCATACGTCGAGCGTATCGCGGATCTTCTCGTATTGCGCTGCCTCGGCGCCCAGCAGATCGGCCGCATCAAGCTTGAACCAGGCCTCGATGCCCTCCTTCTCCACACGCTGCGCAACCTGTTCCAGCAGTTCGGCGGTACGCGGATGCAGATCCCCGGTTTCCCGATGCAGGAAGAACGGAATCGGCACACCCCAATTGCGCTGGCGCGAGATGCACCAGTCAGGCCGGTTGGAAATCATCGCCTGCAGCCGGGCCTGGCCCCATGCCGGGAAGAATTTCGTCGCCTCGACGGCCGCCAGCGCCTTGTTGCGCAGCGTGCCGCCCGCGGCATCGATGTCCATGCCGACGAACCACTGCGACGTCGCGCGATAGATCAGCGGCGTCTTGTGGCGCCAGCAGTGCATGTAGCTGTGTGTGATCTCCGAATGCGCGAACAGACAGCCGACCTCGCGCAGCTTTTCGACGATGACCGGATTCGCCTTCCACACGTTCATGCCGCCGAAGAACGGAAGTGATTCCGCAAACACGCCGTTGCCCATCACCGGGTTGATGATGGCCTCGGTCTTCATGCCATAGCGATGGGCGGAATTGAAGTCATCGACGCCATAAGCCGGCGCGCAATGCACAATGCCCGTGCCGGCGTCGAGACCGACGTAGTCCGCCAGGTACACCGGCGATTCGCGGTCGTAGAACGGATGCCGGAAACGCATGCCTTCGAGAGCCGCGCCGGGGCTGGTTCCCAAGGCAGCACCCTGCAATCCGTGGCGCGCCAGCGTCGACTCGCGCAACTCGGTCGCGACGATGATCATGCCGCGCCCGGTATCGACCAGCGCGTACTCGAATTCCGGATGCAGGTTGAGCGCCTGGTTGGACGGAATCGTCCATGGCGTCGTGGTCCAGATCACCGCATACACCGGCTTGTCTGGCAGGGTCGCCAGACCGAATGCCCTGGCCAGACGGTCGCGCTCCGCGTCGGCAAGCGGAAACCCCACGTCGATCGCGGGCGACTTCTTGTCCTGGTATTCGACTTCCGCTTCGGCGAGCGCAGAACCGCAATCGAAGCACCAGTTCACCGGCTTGAGACCCTTGAACACGAAACCGGCCTCGAACATGCGACCGAGCGCGCGAATCTCGTCCGCCTCGGTCTGGAAGTTCATCGTCAGGTAGGGCTTGTCCCAGTCGCCGAGCACGCCCAGGCGGATGAAATCCCGCTTCTGCCGCTCGATCTGCTCGGCCGCGTAAGCGCGGCAAAGCTCGCGCGCCGTGTCCGCGCCCAGGCCTTTGCCGTGCGTCTTCTCGATCTGGTGCTCGATCGGCAGGCCATGGCAGTCCCAGCCGGGCACATAGGGCGCATCGAATCCGGCCAGCGTTTTCGAGCGGACGATAATGTCCTTGAGGATCTTGTTGACCGCGTGGCCGATGTGGATGTCGCCGTTCGCGTAGGGCGGTCCGTCGTGCAGCACGAAGCGCGGGCGCCCCTTCGCCGCGGCTCGGATCTTCTGGTACAGCTTGCGCTGTTGCCATTGCTGCACCCAACCCGGCTCGCGCTTGGCGAGGTCGCCGCGCATCGGGAAGGGGGTATCCGGAAGGTTGAGGGTCTGTCGATAGTCGGTCATGACAATTGGCTGAGAAAGTTTCGCGCCTGCGCGCAGTCGCGGGAAATCTGGGCGGTCAGCGCGTCGAGCGAATCGTACTTCGCCTCGTCGCGCAGCTTGTGAAGGAAGTTCACGCGAAGGTGGGCGTCGTAGAGCTCGCGGTCGAAATCGAACAGATGCACTTCCAGGTGGAATCGTCCATCGCCCTCCACCGTCGGCCGCAGGCCGAGGCTGGCCACCCCGGGCAGCGGTTGCGCATCGATGCCCTCCACCGTCACGGCGAATATGCCGGCGAGCGCCAGGCGAATGCGCTTCAACTGGATGTTCGCGGTCGGGAATCCGAGCTTGCGCCCAAGCTTGTTGCCATGGACGACACGCCCCGCTATCGAATACGGCCGTCCGAGCAGGCGCGCGGCATGCGCCATGTCGCCCTGCGCCAGCAGGCGGCGGATTGCCGAACTCGACGCCCGCTCCTCGCCGACCATCACGGTGCGCATGGCTTCGACGACGAAGCGATGTTCGGCGCTCGCCTGCTGCAATTGCGCGAAGTCGCCGCGTCGCCCCTTGCCGTAGCGAAAGTCGTCGCCGATGATCAGGTGGCGCGTCGAAAGCCCGTGCGCCAGCACGCCCTCGACGAAATCCTCAGCCGACAATCCGGCAAACCGCGCATTGAAGCGGCAGATGTACAGGTGATCGACGCCCTGCCCGTCGAGCAACAGCATCTTCTCGCGCAGGCTGGTCAGCCGCGCTGGAGCGGATTCCGGCGCAAAGAACTCGCGAGGATGCGGCTCGAAGGTCAGCACCGCGGCCGGCAAGGCCACACGTCGCGCGACCGCCCTGAGTTCGGCAAGCAGCGCCTGATGGCCGAGATGCACGCCATCGAAGTTGCCGATGGTCAGCACGCACGACTGCGTTGCGCGTTCGGGAATGCCGCGAAAGACCTGCATGACTGGAATCGGGTGGGCCAAGAAACTGCGTGAAAACCGCGAATTATACCGGTCCGTGCAGCACTGCCGGCGCCGTTGGGCCGGACTCAATCGAGGGAGGCGAGCTTGGACTTGGCCAGCGGCGGATTCTTTGCCAGATAGCGCTTGATGCCACGCAGGATGGCATCGGCCATCTTGTCCTGGTAGGCGTCGTCGTTCAGGCGCTTCTCCTCGTCCGGATTGCTGATGAAGGCCGTCTCGACGAGGATCGACGGGATGTCCGGCGCCTTGAGCACGGCGAAGCCGGCCTGCTCGACATCGGCCTTGTGCAGGGCGTTGATCTGCCCGAGTTCGGTGAGCACGGCCTTGCCGAGTTTGAGGCTGTCGTTGATCGTGGCCGTCTGCGACAGATCCAGCAGGGTTCGTGCGAGCAGCGGGTCGCGATTCTCGAAGTTCACGCCGCCGATCAGGTCGGCCTCGTTTTCCTTTTGCGCCAGCCAGCGCGCCGCGGAACTCGAGGCGCCGCGCTCGGACAGCGCAAACACGGACGAACCCCGTGCCGTGGGCTTGACGAACGCATCGGCATGGATCGAGACGAACAGGTCGGCCTGCAGCCGGCGCGCCTTGCTCACGCGCTGATACAGCGGCACGAAGAAATCGGCGTCGCGCGTCATCGCGACGCGCATGTTGGGCTGGCTCTCGATCTTGGCCTTGAGGCGTCGCGCAACCTCCAGCGTCACATTTTTCTCGTGGCTGCCACCGCGGCCCACGGCCCCGGGATCCTCCCCGCCATGCCCCGGATCGAGCACAATGGTCACCAGCCGCGTCACGTTGTCGTCCGCGCGCGGTTTGAGCTTGCGTTCGGGTTTGGCTTCCCCCTTGCTCTCTTGCGCCTGTTCCGGCTTGTCTTCCGCCCTTTCGATCCGTTCGGTCAATGCCGGCTTGTCGTCCACGGGCGGCTTCGCCTCGGCCGTCCCTTGGGCGGCGTCGGATGGTGTGCCCTTCTCCAGCAAGGCAAGCAGCGGATCGACGGGCACGGCAGGAAACAGGTCGATGACCAGCCGGTGGCCGTAGTTTCCGATCGGCTTGAGCGTGAAGATCTGCGGCCGGATCTCCTGCTTGAGTTCGACGACGATGCGCACCACGCCCGGCTTGAAGCGGCCGGCGCGGATCAGCTTGATGTAGGGGTCGGACTCGGCGATCTTGTTCGGCAGGCTGCCCAGCACGCTGTTGAATTCGACGCCTTCGAGATCGACCACCAGACGCTCAGGGTTCTTGACGATGAGGTGCGAGAACACCGGCAGGGCATCGCCTTCCAGCGTGACGCGCGTGTAATCCTCGGCTGGCCACACGCGAACCGCAAAAAGACTCGGCGCCGCAGCGAAACCGGCCGGGCTGAGCAGCAGCGTGAAGCCGGCCCCGGCGTACTTCAGGAAGTCGCGGCGGACGAATCCGGCCCGCCGGACAGCGTCGTCCGGAGCGCGCTCAGACATGGAATACCTTCCCTGGAAGCCGCATGGATACTGGCTCTCCGACCTGCTCCTTCGACGCGAAGCGTGATTTCGAGGTCGGCCGCAGGCAGCCAGGGAAGCGCCCGCCCCGGCCATTCAACCAGCCGGATGCTGTCGCCGGAGAAATATTCGTCCAAACCCGCATCGAGAAATTCGCCTGGATCGGTCAACCGATAGAAATCAAAGTGATACAAGTTTATCTTAGAAATAGCATAAAGCTCAACGAGGGTATACGTCGGACTCTTGACATTTCCGGTGTATCCGAGCGCGCGCAGCAGTCCGCGCGTCAGCGTGGTCTTGCCGGCACCGAGGTCGCCCTCGAGCCAGATCGTGAGTTGCGCCGGGAGCACGCGCGCAATCGCTGCGCCGAGCGCCAGCGTGGCCGCCTCGTCGGGCAAGTGCAGCAATACATCGGCCTCGGTATGATCGGCAGCATGGGACACGCGGAAATCTCCGACTGGGGCGCACTCGCGGCGCGCATCAAGGACTGGGGCCGGGAACTCGGTTTCGATGCGATCGGCATCGGCGGCATCGACCTGCCCGAAGCGCAACAAGGCCTGGCCGACTGGCTCGCGGCGGGCTTTCACGGCGAGATGGATTATATGGCACGCCACGGCACGCGCCGGAGCCGCCCCGCCGAACTTGTGCCGGGTACGCTGCGCGTGATCAGTGCGCGCATGAACTATCGGCCCGAAGCCGCCGACGCCGCGGCGAACCTGGCCGACGCGACGCGCGCCTACCTATCCCGCTACGCACTCGGTCGCGATTACCACAAGGTTATTCGCGCGCGACTGCAAAAACTCGCCGAGCGCATCGAATCCGAAACCGGGCCATTCATACATCGCGTATTCACCGACTCCGCGCCGGTCATGGAAGTGGCGATCGCCAGCGGCGCCGGTCTTGGCTGGCGCGGCAAGCACACGCTGCTCCTTACGCGCGAGGCCGGGTCGTGGTTCTTTCTCGGCGAGATTCTCGTCGGCCTGCCGCTGCCGCTCGATGAACCGGTCAGCGACCATTGCGGCACCTGCCGCCGCTGCCTCGACGTCTGCCCGACCGGCGCCATCGTCGCGCCGTATCAGGTGGATGCGCGGCGCTGCATCTCCTACCTGACCATCGAACTCAAGGGAAGCATTCCGGCCGGGCTGCGCCCGCTGATCGGCAACCGCGTCTACGGCTGCGACGACTGCCAGATCCACTGCCCGTGGAATCGCGATGCGCCCATCACGCGGGAAACGGATTTTGCGGTCCGCCATGGCCTGGATCGCGCCACGCTGGTGGACCTGTTCGGCTGGACGCAGCAGGCGTTCGAATCGCGCATGGCCGGCAGCGCCATCCTGCGCATCGGCTACGAGCGTTGGCTGCGCAATCTCGCCGTAGGTCTGGGCAATGCGCCGACTTCATCGCAAGTCGTCGATGCACTGCGCACTCGGCAGGAGGATTCGTCAGCGCTGGTGCGGGAACACGTGGAGTGGGCACTCGCACGGCACGCGGCATAACGAAAATGCCATAGGCGCGCAGCGCGGTGTCAGCGTTTGCGCCAAGTCAAACAGCGTTGCCGCAATTCATACGAGCATCACGGCAATCGTTCGCCGCACGGATTTTTGCTTCGTGTCAAAATCCGCCCGGCGATAGAGCAAAGCGATGGAGCGAGAGCAGTTACAACAACAACAGCAGTCCAGACATCAACCTACCGACCAATTCTGGAGAATGAAGATGTTCCAAGTCCGTAGTCTGCTCCTCGCATCGACCCTGGCAATCGGCGCACAGGTAGCGCTGGCCGATGCCAAACTCGACGACAGCATGAAACAGCTCGCCGCGCGCAGCGGCTGCACCGCCTGCCACAGCATCGAGGCGGGCAACACCGGCCCCGACGGCATGGCACCGATCGGACCGGCGTGGAAGGACGTTGCCGAACGCTACCGCGGCGACAAGACCGCCGGCAAAACCCTGACCAAGACCGTGCTCGAGGGCAACAACCCCTACCGCAGCCACTGGAAAGGCCAGGTCAGCGGCGTTGCCATGCCACCCAATGCCGTGGCGATCAAGGAAGCCGATGCCCGCAAGCTGGTCGACTGGATCCTCGCGCTGAAGAAGTAGCAACGCAGCCGCCACGCCGCGTTTCCCGAGACGGCCTGCCGCGCGACATGCGCGGCAGGCCGTTCTCGTTTCGGGTTACGGCTGAGGCGAACTGTTCGGGCGGACAGCCGGCACGGTGCCTGAAACTTCGCCTTTGGTGACCGTTTGCCGGCGAACACCCCGGTCGGACGCGCAACGGCATGGCCCAGAGACGCATGGATCGGACATCTTCAGCCCGCCTGCCCTGCGGGCCGCGTGGAATGACGCAGGTGGCGGTGGCTGCCCGGGGAGCGCCATTCCATGCGGATCGTGGCATGGCTGCCGCGCGGCATCGCTTTGTTTGGAGCGATCGAATCGCGCATGACGTCGATGCGGGCACACCATCCTGCGCAAAGCCATCGCGAACTCCGCGGAAGTGGCAGGCACCTTGCCCGCGCCGCACCGCAGAACGATCTCGATCGACTACTGCGTCTGGGCTGCCCGGCTCAGGCCGCGCCGGTCGCCACGGGTCGCGTCGGGTCGGCGCACCACTCGCTCCAGGAACCTGCGTAGAGCCGCGACCCGGCCATGCCGGCGAGTTCCATCGCGAGCATGTTGTGGCAGGCGGTCACGCCGGACCCGCACTGGTGGATCACCTTGCCCGGGTCGGATCCGCGCAGCGCGGCGGCGAACTCCGCGCGCAGCATATCGACGGCCCTGAAGCGGAGGTCGGAGCCGAGGTTGTCGCGGAAGAACCGGTTGCGCGCGCCGGGTATGTGACCGCCGACCGGATCGAGCATCTCGTTCTCGCCGCGAAAACGGTCGGGGGCACGCGCATCGATCAGCACCATGTCGCGGCCCTTCAGCCCCTGCGCCACCTCGTCGGCGGTCACGGCAACCCAGCCTTCGTGCGGCACGAACGTCGTCGGCACGACCTGCACCGCGTCGCGCGACATCGCCATGCCATCCGAGAGCCAAGCCTGCAGCCCGCCGTCGAGCACCGCCACGCGTTCGTGGCCAAGCCAGCGCATCATCCACCACAGGCGCGCCGCGAACATACCGCCGGCATCGTCGTAGGCGACCACCTGCGTGGAACCGCCAACGCCAAGCTCGCCGAGGCGTGCCGCGAAGGCGCTGCGGTCAGGCAGAGGATGCCGACCGTTGCGGCCGGTCTTGGGCCCGGAAAGGTCGCGGTCGAGATGAACGAACTGGGCGCCCGGAATGTGGCCTTCCGCGAAAGCCAGTTCGCCGAAGGCCGGATTGGTCAGATCATGCCGGCAGTCGAAGATGCGCCACTGCGGATCGCCGAGATGGGCGGCCAGCTCGCGCGCCGTGATCAGCGGCGTGGATGCCGTCACGTTGCCGCTTCCGCTTCGTCGAGCCAGTTGCGCGCCTCGGCCTCGTCCTCGAACACGCGCAGGTCGGCGTCAACCGTCGCCTGCGTCAGCCATGCGCTCCAGCGCACCCACTGGCTGCCGGTCAGCACCGCGATGCGATCGAAGTCGTTGGCGTGCGCACGCGAGAACTTGATTTCCTCCCATGCCACATCGAGCGTGAAGTTCGCCATTTCGCGCAGGTCGAACAGCAGGCTCACCGGCCCTTCGAACTTCACCTTGAAGTTGACCAGTTCTTCGAATTCCCTGTAGTCGGCAAGCGTGAATTCGCCGAACACGGCGACCGTGACGAGATGCGTTTTGTGATCGGTGACGATCATGGCGTACTCCGTGTTTGAATTCTGCAACTCACTATATCCCGCACGACCGGCCGCATCAATCGGGCTCGGCAGCGCTCGACTTCGACCGATTCGAAGCGATCAGCCCGCTTGCCGCGATCAGCCCGATCGCGAGCCAGGACAACGCATCGAGCGCGTCACTCCAGATCAGCCAGCCGAACAGGCTGGAGAACACGACCGTGGAATACCCGAGCGTCGCCGACAGCAGGGTCCGGCCGCGCGAATACGAACGCGTCATGGCAAGCTGGGCAAGGCCGCCGAAGGCGCCCACGCCGAACAGCAGCAGGCCGCCGTGGAAATCGATGGCATGCATTGCACCCGACAAGGCCCACGGCAAGCCCGCCACGGTGCAGATGGTCGAGAACCAGAACACCGTGCGCCAATCCGGCTCGCCCAGCGCGCCGAGCTGGCGCACGTTGTAGATGGCGACCCCGGCCATCGCGCCGGACAATGTACCCATCAACGCACCGAACCATTGCTCGCCGCTGAATGCAGGACGCAGCAGCACGGCGATGCCGGCGAATCCGAGCACCAGCGCGAACATCACGCCTGCCGGCGGCAGGCGGCGCGCGAGTACCGCCAGGATCAGCGCAAACCAGAGCGGCGAAGTGTAGTTGAGCGTTACAGCCGTTGGCAGGGCGAGGGTTGCGATCGCATGGAAGTACAGCATCAGCGCGATCGTGCCCGAGATACCGCGTTGCAATTGCTGGCGCGCATGCGGCGTGCGCAGCGACCACCCCCGCCAGCGCGCGAACAGCCAGATCATCAACATGGAGACGAGGCCGCGGTAGAACGCAAGCTCGCCCGCCGTGTAGCGTTCGGCGCCGAGCTTCACGCACACGCCCATCGACGCGAACAGCAGGCCGGCGACCAGCATCCAGAGCGACTGGCGGCGGCTTGTCATGCGTGCGTGGGCCGGTTGGGCATCGTGAGCGCGATTCGGATCGGGTTGTCGGTCCCGGGCGGCGGCCAAAAACAAAGGGGAGCTTGGCTCCCCTTTGCCGGGTCGAAAACCGGAAGGATGTTACAGATGCGGCGCCATGTTGCGTCGGTACCACTCGTGGAAATGCTGCATGCCGTCCTCCATCGGAGACTGGTAAGGCCCGACCTCTGACGTACCCAGTTTGTGCAGGGCAAGGCGGCCCCGATCCATGCGCTCGCCGATCTCGTCGTCCTCGATCGCGGTCTCCATGTAGGCGGCCTGCTCGGCATCGACGAAGTCCGGCTCGAACAGCGCGATGTCCTCGGGGTAATAGAACTCGACCACGTTCATCGTCTTGTTCAGCGAGACCGGTTGCAGCGTGCTGACGACCAGTACGTGCGGATACCACTCGACCATGATGTTCGGGTAGTAGGTCAGCCAGATCGCACCGTGGGGCGGAATCTCGCCGCCGTAGTACTCGAGCACGGCCTTGTGCCAGCGGTCGTACGTCGGCGTGCCGGCGCGCGCCAGCCGGTTGTTGATGCCCACACGCTGCACCGAGTACTGTTCGCCGAACTGCCATGAAAGGTCGTCGCAGGTGACGAACCTGCCGAGCCCCGGATGGAAGGGTTCGACGTGGTAGTCCTCGAGATACACCTCGATGAAGGTCTTCCAGTTGTAGTTGCACTCGTGCATCACGACCTTGTGCAACTGATAACCGGTGAAGTCGAGGTCGCGCGCCACCTGCATGCCGGCGAGATCGCTCTGCGGATCCCGCGGCCCGCGGAAAAGCAGGCCGTTCCAGTTCTGCAGGCGTTGCTTGTTCAGATGCAGGCACGGGTTCTGCGGAAAGTGCGGCGCTCCCAGCAACTCGCCCTGCTTGCCGTACGTCCAGCGGTGCACCGGGCAGACGATGTTGGTCGCCTTTCCCGCACCCTGCAGCATGATCGCCTGGCGGTGGCGGCAGATGTTCGACATCAGATCCACGCCATCCTCGCGCCGGATCAGCATTTTCGCGTGATCCATCCATTCGAGGGTGTGGTAGCTGTCGACTTCGGGCACCATCAGCGCGTGGCCGACGTACCCCGGACCGCCATCGAAGAGAAGTCGTTTCTCCAGTTCGAAACGCTGTTCATCGAAATACCAGGAAACCGGCAACTGCGAGGCAGCTGGCGCGAGATGCGCATCGGACTGGATATCAGACATAATCCCCAACCTCCAATAGAAATCACCGAAAGCCGGAAACCATCCGGGAGATAACGATTTGCCCTGTTGCCGGACCCTTCGTCGGGGGACCAATCGCAACGGGGACGGGGATTCTACCCCCTCCCCGGTTTGACCGGTAGCACGAAAATCGGCTATTTTTCGCGTTTAGCCGTCCTCGCCCGTCCCATGGCCAAGTCGCCACCCGCCCCCCCTGTCGTTGCCGAATCCTTCGAGTCCGCAATGAGCGAGCTGGAAAGCATCGTGCAGGGCATGGAAGGCGGCAAGCTCACCCTCGAACAGTCGCTCGCTGCCTATCAGCGGGGGGCAGATCTCCTTCGCTTCTGTCAGGAGACGCTGGCCGCCGCCGAACAGAAGGTACAGGTACTCGAAGCCGGCGTGCTCAAGGATCTGCCGCGAAGCGGCGCAAGCTCCGCAAATTAGCCAGCCTGTCGCGCAGATGAGTTCGCAATCCTTTCCGCAATGGATGGCAGACATCCAGGCCCGCGTCGAGCATGCGCTGGAACGTTGCCTCCCGCCGTCCGACGTCGCGCCAATGCGGCTGCATCAGGCTATGCGCTACAGCGTGCTCGGCGGCGGCAAGCGCGTGCGCCCGCTGCTCGCTTTCGCGGCGGGCGAGCTTGCGAAAGCCGACCCCCTTCGACTGGAAACGGTCGCCTGCGCGGTGGAACTGATCCACGCATACTCGCTGGTACACGACGACCTGCCCTGCATGGATGACGACAGCATGCGACGCGGAAAGCCGACGACGCACGTCGAGTACGACGAGGCAACCGCCCTGCTCGTCGGTGACAGCCTGCAGACACTGGCCTTCGGCGTGCTCGCCGAAGGCCGCCTGTGCGACGATCCGGCGCGACAGATGGAACTCGTCTCGCTGCTCGCTCGCGCGTCCGGTTCGCGCGGGATGGCAGGCGGCCAGGCGATCGATCTCGACGCCGTCGGCAAGCCCCTCTCCGTCGAAGAACTCGAGTTTATGCACATCCACAAGACCGGCGCGCTAATCCGGTCGGCGGTACAGCTGGGCGCGGCCTGCGGCAATGTCGACGCGGACGGACAGGACCGCCTCGACCATTTCGGAAAGCGTGCAGGCCTGCTGTTCCAGGTGGTAGACGACATCCTCGATGCCGAAGCAGACTCCGCGACGCTCGGCAAGACGGCCGGCAAGGACGCCGCGCAGAACAAACCCACCTATGTCAGCATCCTGGGCATCGGACGTGCTCGCGAGATGGCCGACGAACTGAAGGCGCAGGCCCTCGCTGCACTCGAACCGTTCGGCCCTAGCGCGCAACGGCTCGCCGAATTGACGCAATTCATTGTCGCTCGACGTTTCTGAGCGCGCTCCGGACAACATGCAACGCGACCAACAGATTTCACAATCCGCCTATCCGCTGCTCGACAAGGTCGCCGATCCGCAGGTCCTGCGCTCGCTCGATCGGCGCGACCTGCCGCAACTGGCGACGGAACTGCGCGCATTCCTGCTCGAATCCGTTTCGCGCACCGGCGGCCACCTCTCGTCGAACCTCGGTACGGTGGAGCTGACCGTCGCGCTGCATTACGTCTTCAACACGCCATGGGACCGCATCGTCTGGGACGTCGGCCACCAGACCTACGCGCACAAGGTACTGACCGGGCGCCGCGAGGACATGGCGCGGCTGCGCATGTTCGGCGGCATTTCCGGGTTCCCGCGCCGTTGCGAGAGCGAGTACGACACCTTCGGCACGGCACATTCCTCGACCTCGATTTCGGCGGCGCTCGGCATGGCAGTGGCCGCCCGCACGCGCGGAGAAGACCGCAAGTCGATTGCCGTGATCGGCGACGGGGCAATGAGTGCCGGGCAGGCGTTCGAAGCGCTCAACAACGCGGGCGTGCTCGACACCAACCTGCTGGTGATCCTCAACGACAATGACATGTCGATCTCGCCGCCGGTGGGTGCGCTGAACAAGTACCTGGCCCGCCTGCTTTCGGGACGCGCATTCAATACCGCGAGGCGCGGCGCCAGGGAGGTGCTGAAGGTTGCGCCACCGTTGCTCGAACTGGCCAAGCGCGCCGAAGAACACGTCAAGGGCATGGTCTCGCCGGGCACCCTGTTCGAGGAACTCGGCTTCCATTATTTTGGGCCGATCGACGGCCACGATCTCGACGCGCTGGTACCGACGCTGCGCAATCTCGCCGAACTTCGCGGCCCGCAATTCCTGCACGTGATCACGCGCAAGGGGCAGGGTTACAAGCTTGCCGAGGCCGACCCGGTGCTCTACCACGGCGTCTCGAAGTTCGATCGCCAGGCCGGGATCCAGACCGGAAAAGCCGGCGGCAAGCTCACCTATACGCAGATTTTCGGCGACTGGCTGTGCGACATGGCGGCCAGCGACAAGCGCCTGGTCGGCATCACGCCTGCGATGCGCGAGGGCTCGGGCATGGTGCGCTTCGCCAGCGAATTCGCGGATCGCTATTTCGACGTCGGCATCGCCGAGCAGCACGCGGTCACCTTCGCTGGCGGCCTGGCCTGCGAAGGCATGAAGCCGGTCGTGGCGATCTATTCCACCTTCCTCCAGCGCGCCTACGACCAGTTGATCCACGACATCGCGCTGCAGAACCTGCCGGTGGTCTTCGCACTCGACCGGGCGGGCCTGGTGGGTGCAGACGGCGCGACCCACCATGGCGCCTACGATCTTTCCTACCTTGCCTGCATCCCCAACATGGTGGTCATGACCCCCGCCGACGAGGGCGAGTGCCGCCGCATGCTCAACACCGCATTCTCGCTTGACTGCCCGACCGCAGTGCGCTATCCGCGAGGCGGCGGCCTCGGCATCGCGCCGGGCACCGATCTGGGAACGTTGCAGGTCGGCAAGGGCGAGGTGCGCCGCAACGGCAACAAGGTCGCCCTGCTTGCGTTCGGCGGCATGCTCGGCCCCGCGCTGGCTGCCGGCGAGATGCTCGATGCGACCGTCGCCAACATGCGCTTCCTCAAGCCGCTCGACCGCGATCTGGTGCGCGAGATGGCGCAAGGCCACGACCTGCTGGTCACGCTCGAGGAGAACGCCATCATTGGCGGTGCCGGCGCAGAGGTGGAGCGCGCACTGGGCGACATGGGTCTACGGGTACCGGTGCTGCGCCTCGGCCTGCCGGACCAGTTCATCGACCATGGCGACCAGGCACAGCTGCTTGCGTCCATCGGACTGGACCGCGACGGCATCGTGGCAAGCGTGCGCGCCAAGCTATTGGATAAAGTTGAGTAGAAAAGTCGGGAATGTTAGACTTCGGTCAAGCAAACGAGGGAGTGCGACAACGACAACCGGCGACCACGCCGGGTCATCCCTGAAAGAGACCATGAACGTACGAGACAAATCCGCGATTCCCGACGTCCAGAACACCGAGGATGAACGCCATCTTGCCATCGACAAGGTCGGAATCAAGTCGATCCGCCACCCGATTCGCGTCATGGATCGCAGCGGCGGCGCGCAGTCGACCATCGCCACCTTCAACATGTATGTCGGACTGCCCCATCACTTCAAGGGCACCCACATGTCGCGCTTCGTCGAGATCCTCAATGCGCACGAGCGCGAGATCTCGGTCGAGAATTTCGAGCCGATGCTGCGTGAGATGGTCAAGCGCCTGGAAGCCGAAACCGGCCACGTGGAGATGAGCTTCCCGTACTTCGTCAACAAGGCGGCGCCAGTGTCCGGCGTCAAGGCGTTGATGGATTACGAAGTCATCTTCATCGGCGAAATTGGTCCCGGCAGCGAGTACACATTCCGCATGAAGGTCGTCATTCCGGTCACCAGCCTGTGTCCGTGCTCCAAGAAGATCTCCGAGTACGGTGCGCACAACCAGCGCTCGCACGTGACGATCACGGCCTCCACCAAGGGTTTCGTCTGGATCGAGGACATCATCGACATCGCCGAGTCCCAAGCCTCGTGCGAGCTGTATGGCCTGCTCAAGCGTCCGGACGAAAAGTTCGTCACGGAACGCGCCTACGACAACCCGAAATTCGTCGAGGACATGGTGCGCGACATCGCCGGCGTACTCAACCGCGACGACCGCATCGAGGCCTATGTGGTCGAGAGCGAGAACTTCGAGTCGATCCACAACCACTCCGCCTACGCCCTGATCGAGCGCGACAAGGCAAAGGGCTGACCCGATCTTCCGGCAACAAAACAAACGGGGCCGCAAGGCCCCGTTTGTTTTTCATTTGTGCCGCGCTTATTCGGCGGCCGGTGCCGCCACCGCCGCCTTGAGGCCGGACTTGACGAGCTTTTCCTTGATGCGCGCCGACTTGCCCGAACGCTCGCGCAGGTAGTAGAGCTTGGCACGGCGCACGTCGCCCTTGCGCTTGACTTCGATGCTTGCGATCAGCGGCGAATAGAGCTGGAACGTCCGCTCCACGCCTTCACCCGACGAGATCTTGCGCACGATGAAGCTCGAGTTCAAGCCGCGATTGCGCCGGCCGATGACCACGCCCTCGTAAGCCTGGACGCGCTTGCGCTCGCCTTCGACCACATTCACGTTGACCACCACGGTGTCGCCCGGGGCGAACTCGGGGATGTTCTTGCCCAGACGGGCGATTTCTTCCTGTTCGAGTTGATCGATCAGATTCATTTCCAGCTCCTGATGCAATGGCGCTTGGCCTTGCGTGCAGAGCACCCGCGGGTGATGCACGACTTTCTTCGAAAAAGGATCGATGCCCTCGCACGACCCCGCCTAAACCTGCTTGCGCCGCCTCGGCCCGCCCTGCGGCCTAATCGCCGCCATCCTGCTTGAACTCAGCGAGCAATGCGGCTTCTTCCTTCGTCAACTCGCGTCCGGCAAGCAACTCCGGGCGCCGCAACCATGTCCGACCCAGCGACTGCTTGAGCCGCCAGCGCCGTATCCGGGCGTGATGGCCGGACAACAACACATCCGGCACGCGCTCGCCCTCATACTCTTCCGGCCGCGTGTAGTGCGGACAGTCGAGCAGGCCGTCGGCGAACGATTCCTGCACCGCTGACTCGGCATCGTTGAGCGCGCCAGGCAACTGCCTGACGATCGCGTCGATCAACGCCATCGCGGCGATCTCGCCGCCCGAGAGCACGAAGTCTCCCAGGGAAATCTCGTCATCCACGCAACGGCTTATCAGCCGCTCGTCGATGCCTTCATAGCGCCCGCACAACAACACCAGCGCGGGCTCGGACGCAAATTCGCAGATCCGTTTGTGGGTCAGCGGCCGCCCCTGCGGCGAAAGGCAGATCACCCGCCCTGCCGCCCCTTCCTGCTTCTGCGCCGATACTGCGGCGTCGATCGCCTTTTCCAGCGGCTCCGGCAGCATCACCATGCCCGGCCCGCCGCCGTAGGGCCTATCATCGACCGTGCGGTAGTTGTCGCTGGCGAAATCGCGCGGATTCCAGCAGCGCAGCTTCCACAACTCGCGCTCGACTGCCCGGCGGGTAATCCCGGAACCGGTCAGTGCAACGAACATCTCCGGGAACAGCGTGATGGCGTCGATCTGCATCGCTCGGCGCCCGCTCACCAGTCGCGCTCCCAATCGACGCGGACCGTGCCGCCCGCCACGTCGACCTTGCGGATCACCTTGGCCACGAACGGCAACAGGCGCTCCCGCGTCTTTCCGTCCTGCGTGGCCACATCCGCATCCTGCACGACGAGCACGTCGTGGGCGCCGGATTCGAGCAGCCCGCTGACCTTGCCCAGCGTTTCACCCTGCTCGTTGACCACCGCGAGCCCGACCAGGTCGCCCCAGTAGAACTCGTCTTCTGCCGTCGCCGGCAGCACTTCGCGCGGCGCACCGATGTAGAGGCCTTTCAGCTTCTCGGCGGCGGTGCGGTCCGCGACACCCGCAAGGCGGGCCACGACCGAGCCACCCTGCTCGCGCAGCGCTTCGAGCGCGACCTCTTTCCAGCCTTCGGTGGCATCCGGGTTGGCGCTCAGCCACCAGCCCGGCAATTCTTTCAGGGCGAGCGGATCGTCACCGAAGACGTGCAGCTTGACCCAGCCCTGGACACCATACGGAGCGGTAATCCGCCCCAGCACGATCATGCGTCGCTCGCAGCCTTAGGCGGCGATGGCACCCTTGGCCTGCTTGACCAAGCGGGCCACGGTGGGCGAGAGCTGTGCGCCGTTCTGTTCCCAGTGCGCGATGCGCTCCATGTTCACGCGCAGGCCATCCTTTTCGGCCATCGGGTTGTAGAACCCGACACGCTCGATGAAGCGGCCGTCGCGGCGGTTGCGCGAGTCGGCAGCAACGATGTTGTAGAACGGGCGCTTCTTGGCGCCGCCGCGGGCAAGACGGATTACGACCATGACAATTTTCCTAACGAAGTATTGCGTGCAGGTCCGAGACGCTTTCAGAGCGGGAGAACCCCTCCTTGCGCAGCCGACGCCCGCCGCAGTTTGTTCCCGGCCGGGAAAAACCCGCGATTATACGAGACGAAGCCAGCCAAAACAAGAATTTCCGGATACCGAGGCATTAGTGACCGCTCAAGTCCGCCGCATCGGCGCCGTGAAGCACATCAGGGTGGGGCACACAAACTTTGCCCTAGAATTCGCCATTGGGTACCGCCCGGCCAATCAATTCATTCATGTTGGACACGCCTGCAGACGAAATCGCGAACCTGTCCGCGTGGCTGGAGTCGGCATCGGCCGTGCCCGGCTTCGTCGACCTGCCGCGGCTGCGCACGTGTCTGGCCCAACTGGAGCAGCTTCCGCTCGACGTTCGACACATGAGCCTGCTCGCCCGGGCCGACGTGTTGAGCCACAACGCCCTGCAGCGCCTGCGCCCCGGTTTGCGCGAGATCGCGCTGCCGTTGGCGCGCGATGCACGCGCGCGCTCTACCGAAGCCGCTGAACTTCTCGATCAACTTTCGCGCTGCCACCTGCGTGCCCTGAAATCCCTGCGCCATGCCGATTCGGCGCGCGCCGGCCTGCTCGCACTGTATCGCCGCTTCGAGGTCGCCGTACTCGCCGGAGCGACGGTGCCGTCGGGCATGTGGCTGTGCGCCGGCGAAATATACCGCAGCCTGGCCCATGCCTCCCACGACAGCCTCGAGCAGGAGGCGGCGCAGAAGGCGAAGCTGATATTCGTTCGGCTGCTCGCGCTCAGTTGCCTCGCGCCGCAGCACCTTTCGGCGGGCGAGATCGGCGAGGCGGTCGATTGGCTCGACGAAACCATGATTCCCATCGTTCTGCACGAGACCCCGCCGGCAAGTGCAGACGAGACCTGGTTCTGGTTCGATTTCGACCTGGATCAGCCGCCGCGCCAGTTCGGCCGCCGCGCGCCGCCGTCGCGCAGCGGCATCGTCACCTTTTCCCTCGGGCCGCTGGCCTCGCATGCACTGGCAACGGCTGCGCTGCTCGCGCCTGAGCAGGAAGATCACGCCGGTGCCGCAGAGTGCGAAGCCTCGGTTGCCTCACTGTTGCGCCGTGTGGCGGACCAGTTCTCGAACGCTCACCGCCGCCGATTGTCACGGCGGCGCAACAACTATCGCGTATCGGTTTGCATTGGCCTGCCCGAGATTCGCCGCCTGCTCGCCACCGAGGCAGACACGCCTGGCGAAACACCGCAATTGTCGGAATGGATGGTGGTCAACGAAAGCGCCGGCGGCTTCGCCATCATGCACGTCGGTGGCCATATCGAGGGCATCGTCTCCGGCGGCGTGCTCGCGCTGCGCGCGGAAGACAGCGAAGCATGGGTGATCTGCCTGATACGCTGGTCACGTAGCGACAACCCGGCGCATGTCGAACTCGGCCTGCAGGTGTTGAGCAATGGCGCCCAGGCGGTGGAAATCGCGTTTCGCGCCGGCAGTCCGGGCGGCGAGCGCGGACTGCGCCAGGCACTGCTGCTGCCTGCCGTGCCGGCGCTGCGGCCGAAATTCGCGATACTCGCCCCGGCGGGCACCTACACATCGCGCCGCTTCGTGATGGTGGCGCAGACCGGCCACGTTTATGTTACCCAGGGTCGGCTGATCTCGCTCGATTTGCAGACCGCGGCAGTCGAACTGTTCCAGTTCGAACTCGACCCCTATCCGATGTAAGCCGGCCTGTGGGCCGCGTGGAATGGCGCTTCGCAGGCAGCCATGGCGCCAAACCGCAGAGGATCGACGTTCTGCGGCAGCATGGCTGAAGATCAAGCATCCATGCGGGTCCCAGCCCTGCCGTTCGCTATGCAAACAGCTCCGCGAGCGAGATTGATAGCCGCTCGACCGCCTGCCCGTGCAGCGCCAGCAGTCGCGACGTGAGCGGGTCGTCCATGGCGTCGGCCGGCACGCAGCGCGGCGAGAAGGAAAAGCGCGCAAACACGTCGGACAGCGAAATATCGTCCAGCCGGCATGACAGCATCCATTCGCCCGCCTCGGTACGCGTGATCCACGCCGCATCGCGCAATCGTTCCAGCAATTGTTCGCTCTCCGCCTCGGTCTGACGGCTCACCACCGCAAGCTGGCGCCCGCTTCGCCCGCGACCGCAGCGCTGCGCCGCACCCAGTTCACGCAGGATTTGCAGCGCGCCAAAGGTGTTGCGGCCCGGGTGTGCCGGGGCCACCCGGCTGCCCCAAAGGAACTCCGGCAGCACCGCCGTGATGAGCGCCCCGATCAACACGACGTTCCAGGAAAGGAACAGCCAGATGACGAAGATCGGCAGCGTTGCGAATGCGCCGTAGATCAGCGTGTAGGTCGGAAATTTCGAGACGTAGAAGCCGAACACTTTCTGCACCAGAGAGAACAGCAGCGCGGCGGCCACGCCACCCACCAGTGCATCGCGCAGGCGGATACTCCGATTGGGTACCGCGAAATAGAGAAACGTGAGCAGCACCGTGATGAAGACGAAGGGCAGCGCGCGGAACAGGGCCGAGCGCACCCACGCCGGTTCGTTCACCAGCCCGAGCGACGCGCTGGCGACATAGGTCGCCGCGGCGATGCTGCCGCCAAGCAGCAGCGGGCCGAGCGTCACCACCGACCAGTACACGAGCAGCCGGCGCAGGGTGCGCGGCGGACGCGCGACGTGGAAGATCGAATTGAAGGCGCGGTCGATGGTAAGCAGCGTGATCGCCACGGTCACCACCAGGATCGCGATGCCGAGAAAGGTGAGCTGGCCCGCCTTCTGGGTGAATTGCAGCGTGTACTTCGCGATCACGTCGCCAGCCTTCTGCGGCAGCAGGTTCTCCAGCAGGAAGCCGCGCAGCGCCGAGCCCACCGCATCGAATACCGGGAAATTCGAGAACAGCACCAGCGACACCGTGATCAGCGGTACCAGCGCGAGCAACGTCGTCACCGTCAGGCTCGCCGCCACCTGCTGGCAGCGCACATCGCGAAAGCGCTCGACGAGCAGATGCAGGAACTCGCGCGCGGTGTGGATCGAAAGGGGCATGCGGAATCGAAGCTCGGCGTTCGCGCGGAGGGCAGGATGCGGCGCCGCGTATAATCCGCCGCATTGTAACAAGGCCCCGCCACTCAGCCTTTCGTCATGGCCGACATCCTGGTTCTCTATTACAGCCATCGCGGCGCGGTGAAGCAGCTCGCACAGATCGTCGCGCGCGGCATCGAGCAGGTCGACGGCATGCGCGCCCGCGTGCGCACCGTGCCGAAAGTTTCGGCCGTGTGCGAGGCCACCGAGCCCGACCTGCCCGATTCAGGCGCACCTTACGTCGAGCCGCGCGACCTCGATGAATGCGCCGGCCTCGCGCTCGGCTCGCCGACGCGCTTCGGCAACATGGCCGCACCGCTCAAATACTTTCTCGATTCCACCGTGCCGCAATGGCTCGCCGGCAGCCTGCAGGGCAAGCCCGCCGTGGTGTTCACCTCCACGGGCAGCCAGCACGGCGGACAGGAGTCGACGCTGCTCTCGATGATGCTGCCGCTGCTCCACCACGGCATGCTGATCGTCGGCCTGCCCTACAGCGAGGCCGACCTGCAGACCACGCGAGGGGGCGGCACGCCGTACGGCGCAAGCCATGTCGCGGGCATGGGCGGCGACACCCCCATCAGCGACGCCGAGCGGCGCCTCGCCATCGCGCTGGGACGGCGACTGGCGGAGATTGCCACCAAGATCGCGCCATGACACCGCCACGCATCGCCGCTGCGGCAAGCGGGATACTGATCGCGCTCATCTTCCTGTGCGTGGCGTGGGAGTTGTGGCTCGCGCCGCTGCGGCCGGGCGGTTCGTGGCTGGTGCTCAAGGTGCTGCCGCTGCTCGCCGCGCTGTTCGGCACGCTGCGCGGACGCCGCTACACCTACCAGTGGGCCTCGATGCTCTCGCTGGTCTATCTCACCGAAGGCCTGGTACGCGCCACCAGCGACACGCCCCCCGCCGCCACACTGGCATGGGGCGAAGTCGCACTGGCGGCCACCTGGTTCGCGCTCTGCCTCGCCTACGCGCGGGCGACGCGGCCTTCCTCGGCCGGCTAGGCGGCACGCGCCACGGGGCTGGCGATCGCGCGCGATTCGTCCAGGCGCAGCGTCAGGCACTTCGCGGCGCCGCCGGCCCGGATGAATTCTCCGAACGGCAACTGGATCACGCGAAAACCGGCAAGGCGAAGCATCCGCCGCAACGACGGCGAGGCCTGGTTGAGCAGTACGTTGCCAGCCACGCACACGGCATTGCAGGCGAAAGCGCACGCGTCCTCATCGCTCGCAACGATGCGCCGCGCGGCCGGCACGCGACGTTCGACTTCGCTGCGCGCGGCAGCATCGAAGGCCGGCGGATACCAGAGCAGCCAGCCATCGGCGAGCGGGCAAAAGCAGGTGTCGAGGTGATAGAAGCGCGGATCGACCAGGCGCAGCGGCACGGTTGCGATGTTCAGCGCCTCGCGCAACAGCACACTGGTGGCCGCACGGGTGCGCTGGCCGTAGGCAACCCACAGGCAGGCGCGCGCGGCATCGAACAGCGCGTCGCCCGCGCCTTCGAAGGCAATGTCACCCGGCAGATCGACAAGCTCGAATCCGCTGGCACGAAACCAGGCTTCGAAATGCGCTTCCTCGCCGGCGCGCTCCGCATGATGAAAATGAGCCGGTACGACGCGGCCATCGAGCACGAGGCCGGCGTTGGCGGTGAAGACCATGTCGGGCAGACCGCCTGCGGGTTCGATCAATTGCACATCGGCAACACGACGTAGCGTCGCGTGGAGCGCGTCCCACTGGCGTACCGCAAGACCGGCATCGACGCTGCCGGCATTGCCCGCCATCCACGGATTGATCACGTAGGACACGCCGAAGTGGCGCGGCGGGCACATCAGAAAACGCGCGTTCATCGGCTCCTGGCCTCCTCGCCCGCCGGGCGGCCTCGTGAGCGATTGCCGGCGGAACATCGATGCAATCGTGCCGGCACGCGGCAAAGCCGACGGCCGGGCGGCCCGCCACACCATGCGGCAGACGAGTGCACCAACGAGTACCGAAGATGGGGGTTGACCGGTCAATTGCAACGCCGCGTTACGGCGCAAGCCCCCGTCGCACCACGCAATTCGCCGGCCTGGAAGGCAGACGGGGTGGCCGTTTACGGCCATGCACCCCGGAAAGGCGCATCGTCAGGCGCGTTGCGGCATGGGTCGCTGCAACGCGCCTGTCCATGCGGCCTGCAGGCCACACGGATACGGCTAAGCTCAAACCGTTTCGGTCTGCGGATTCATGCGCTCGATACCGGCGTGCAACTTGTTGAGCGCATTGAGGTAGGCCTTGGCGGAGGCGACGATGATGTCCGTGTCGGCGCCCTGGCCGTGGACGATGCGTCCGTCGCGCGACAGGCGCACCGTCACCTCGCCCTGCGCATCGGTGCCGGTGGTGATCGCGTTCACCGAATAGAGCAGAAGATCTGCACCGCTGCTGACGATGTTCTCGATCCCACGGAAGATGGCATCCACCGGGCCGCTGCCGTCGGACTCGGCCTGCTTCTCGCTGCCTCCGACGGCGAGCGTGATCTGCGCGCGCGGCGTCTCGCCGGTTTCGGACACCACCTTCGAGGCAACCAGGCGATAGTGCTCGGCCTCCGGCGTGACGGCCTCGTCGCTCATCAACGCCTGCAAATCCTCGTCGAAGATCTCGCGCTTCTTGTCGGCAAGCGCCTTGAAACGAACGAACGCGGTGTTGAGCGCCTCCTCGCTCTGAATCGGGATGCCGAGTTCCTGGAGCTTGGCGCGGAACGCACTGCGGCCGGAGAGCTTGCCGAGCGAGAGCCGGTTGGTGGACCAGCCGACATCCTCGGCGCGCATGATTTCATAGGTCTCGCGATGCTTCAGCACGCCGTCCTGGTGGATGCCGGATTCGTGGGCGAAAGCGTTGGCACCAACCACCGCCTTGTTCGGCTGCACGGGGTAGCCGGTGATCTGCGACACGAGTTTGGAGGTCGGCACGATCTGCGTGGCATCGATACGCGTTTCACACTCGAACAGATCCTTGCGTGTGCGCACCGCCATGACGATTTCCTCGAGTGAGGCATTGCCCGCTCGTTCGCCCAGGCCGTTGATCGTGCATTCGACCTGCCGGGCCCCCGCCGCCACCGCAGCGAGCGAATTGGCGACCGCCATGCCGAGGTCGTTATGGCAGTGGGTGGACCAGACCACCTTGTCGGAACTGGGCACATGTTCGATGAGCATGCGCATGCGCTCGCCCCACTGCGACGGAATGCTGTAGCCGACGGTATCGGGCACGTTGATCGTCGTCGCACCGGCCTTGATGACGGCATCGAAGATGCGGCAGAGAAATTCGAACTCCGAGCGCACCGCGTCTTCGGCGGAGAACTCGACATCGTCGGTGAATTGGCGCGCGAGTTTCACCGCGGCGACCGCCGCTTCGACCACACGGTCCGGGCTCATCTGGAGTTTCTTTTCCATGTGAATCGGACTGGTGGCGATGAAGGTATGAATACGGCCACGCGCCGCCGGCTTGATTGCCTCGCCGGCACGGCGCACATCATTCTCGCTGGCGCGCGCCAGCGTGCACACCGTCGAATCCTTGATCGCGGCCGCCACTGCGCGCACCGATTCGAAATCGCCGACCGAAGCCGAGGCAAAGCCCGCCTCGATGACGTCGACGCGCATGCGCTCGAGCGCACGCGCGATGCGCAACTTCTCGTCTTTGGTCATCGCCGCGCCGGGGCTCTGCTCGCCATCGCGCAAGGTGGTATCGAATACGATCAACTGGTTTTTCATTTCCGTCTCCTGATGGAATAGGGATCAGCGTCGGCCTGTGCTCTTGGCACAGCCGGCAGGCATTACTCGAATTGTGGGTGTGGTTTTTAGCGCGCGAAGCGCAGCAGCGGCCGCGCCAGCAGCAGCGTGCGCAGCGAGAGGAAGGGCGAAGCGATGAACGTCCGGGCATCCATGCCGCGGACTATAAGGGCTTTTTTTTCGCCGTGCAAGTTATGGCGCGGATTGGCTGCGACTATCGCGGCGCTGTTTCCAGCGCAACACCCACAGCAGATAGCCCGAGGCAGCGTAGGCCAGGAAAAGCAGGAACAGGATGCCAGGCGGGTAGCTGCTGATCAGCACGAAACCCATCACGAGCGCGATGACGAAGATGAACGGCACACTCTTGCGCAGGTTGATGTCCTTGCCGCTCCAGTACGGGAAGTTGCTCACCATGGTGATGCCGGCGAACACGGTGAGGAAGGAGGCCGGCCAGCGCACGTCCTCGCCCGTATAGCCCATGTCCATCATCACCCAGACGAAGCCGGCCACCAGCGCTGCGGCAGCCGGGCTCGGCATGCCCTGGAAATAGCGCTTGTCGACCACATCGATGTTGGTATTGAAGCGCGCCAGACGCAACGCGGCGCCGACGCAATAGACGAAGGCCGCTATCCAGCCCCAGCGCCCGAGGCCGCGCAGCGCCCATTCGTAGACCACCAACGCCGGCGCAGCACCAAAGCTCACCATGTCGGACAGCGAATCGTACTCGGCACCGAATTCGCTCTGCGTATGCGTCAGGCGCGCGACGCGGCCATCGAGCCCGTCGAGCACCATGGCAACGAAGATCGCCACCGCGGCATGCTCGAAGCGCATGTTCATCGCCTGCACGATGGCGTAGAAGCCGGCGAACAGTGCGGCGGTGGTAAACAGGTTGGGAAGGATGTAGATGCCGCGCCGACGAATCTCGGGGTTCATCAGCGCCTTGCGGTTCCGGGTGATCGGCATCTTGACTCGGCATCAGGCGGCGGATCGCCGCAATCAGCGGAATTGTACCTGATGCCCCGGCAATGCAGCCGAGGCACCTGGCGGAGGCTCAGGGCAGTTCGGCGAGCACCGTCGCGGTGGCCGAAACCTTGTCGCCCACCGTCACCTTTGGGCGCGCACCCGGCGGCAGGTAGACGTCGACGCGCGAGCCGAAGCGGATGAAACCGTAGCGCTCGCCGCGCGCCAGCGGTTTGCCGGCATCGACGTAGCACAGGATGCGCCGCGCGATCAGGCCGGCGACCTGTACGCAAGTCACGTCCTGGCCGTCGCGGGTCTTGATCCACAGCGCATTGCGCTCGTTCTCGGTCGAGGCCTTGTCCAGCGCCGCATTGACGAAGGCACCCGGGTTGTACCAGCGCTGCTTGACCTCGCCATCCACCGGCGAACGGTTCGAATGCACGTTGAACACGTTCATGAACACGCTGATCTTGAGCGTCGGCCGCTTGAGATAGGGATCTTCGACCTGCTCGATGACGACGATGCGTCCGTCGGCAGGCGAGAGCACGTCCTTCGCACCCTGCGGAACCGGCCGCGCCGGGTCGCGGAAGAACTGGATCACGAACAGCGCAACGATCCAGAAAGGGATCGACCAGGCAATGCTGCCGAACGCCATCACCGCAACGGCCACGGCGACCGAAATGCCGATGAAGGGCCAGCCTTCCTTGGCCAGGATCGGATGAGGATAGTTATTCACGAAAGCTCCCGAAACGGCAAGGCGCCGGAATGCGGGACACGTTTCGGTCCCCGCATCCCGGCGCCCCGGCCTTGCGACGTATCAGTTCTTGCTCTGGTCGACCAGCTTGTTCTTGCTGATCCAGGGCATCATCGCGCGCAGTTGCGCGCCGACCTGCTCGATCTCGTGCGCGGCGGTGAGGCGGCGGCGTGCGGTCATCTCCGGGTAGTTGGTACGGCCTTCGAGGATGAAGCGCTTGGCATAGTTGCCGTTCTGGATGTTGGCCAGGCACTCCTTCATCGCTTCACGCGAGGCGGCACCGATCACCTTTTCGCCGGTGACGTATTCACCGTACTCGGCGTTGTTGGAGATCGAGTAGTTCATGTTGGCGATGCCGCCTTCGAAGATCAGGTCGACGATCAGCTTCACTTCGTGCAGGCACTCGAAGTAGGCCATCTCGGGCGCATAACCGGCTTCGGTCAGCGTCTCGTAGCCGGCCTTGATCAGTTCAACCAGGCCACCGCACAGAACGGCCTGCTCGCCGAACAGGTCGGTCTCGGTCTCTTCGCGGAAGTTGGTCTCGATCACGCCGCCCTTGGTCCCGCCATTGGCCGCAGCGTAGGACAGCGCGACATCGCGCGCCTTGCCCGACTTGTCCTGATAGACGGCGATCAGCGACGGCACGCCGCCCCCGCGCAGGTACTCGGAACGCACGGTGTGGCCGGGGCCCTTGGGGGCAACCATGATGACGTCGAGGTCAGCGCGTGGCACGACCTGGTTGTAGTGGATGTTGAAGCCGTGCGCGAACGCCAGCGTGGCGCCCTGGCGAATGTTCGGCTCGACGTCGTTGTAATACACAGCCGGGATGTTCTCGTCCGGCAGCAGGATCATCACCACATCGGCGCCCCTGACGGCTTCGGCGACTTCCTTGACGTTGAGGCCGGCCGCGGCGGCCTTGTTCCACGAAGCGCCGCCCTTGCGCAGGCCGACGGTGACGTTGACGCCGGAATCCTTGAGATTCTGCGAATGGGCGTGGCCCTGCGAGCCGTAACCCACGATGGTGACCTGCTTGCCCATGATGAGGGAGAGATCGGCGTCCTTGTCGTAATAGACTTTCATGCTGTTTCCTTTTGACTGCTGAGTGAGGGGTGAGGCGTGAGGAAAGCGGGGAGACAGCTCACCCGCCGTTCCGCACCCCTCGCTAGATTCTGAGAATGCGGTCGCCGCGGCCAATGCCGCTTACGCCGGTGCGTACCGTCTCGAGGATCAGCGACTTGTCGATCGCCTCGAGGAAGGAGTCGAGCTTGGTCGCCGCACCGGTCAGTTCGATCACGTAGGTCGATTCGGTGACGTCGATGATGCGGCCGCGGAAGATGTCGGCCATGCGCTTCATCTCCTCGCGATCCTTGCCGGTGGCACGCACCTTGATCAGCATGAGCTCACGCTCGATGTGCGCCGCCTCGGACAGATCAACCACCTTGACCACCTCGACCAGCTTGTTGAGCTGCTTGGTGATCTGCTCGATGACGTCATCCGAGCCGATGCTGACGATGGTCATGCGCGACATCGACGGATCTTCGGTCGGCGCCACGGTCAGCGATTCGATGTTGTAGCCGCGGGCCGAGAACATGTTGGACACGCGCGACAGCGCGCCGGCCTCGTTCTCAAGCAGCAGCGAAATGACATGTCTCATTGCGAGAACCTCGTGCGGAAGATTTCAGTGGCCGCCCGTCGCGAGAAACCTGGCTGCCGGCGGCCGGTGCCAGTGGCGCGCGGCAGCCGGTAAGCTGCCGCGGCACGACGCGCGGACAAACCCGCACGCCCCTCGCCTGAGGCGGATTCGGGTGTTACAGATCCTCGGCCGAAAGGATCATCTCGGTGAGACCCTTGCCGCCCTGGACCATGGGGTAAACGTTCTCCGTCTGGTCGATCTTGAAGTCGAGGAAAACCAGATCGTTCTTGCGCTTGAACGCCTCGCGCAGCGCGCCCTCGACATCGCTTGGCTTGTCGATTTCCAGGCCGACGTGGCCGTACGCCTCAGCCAGCTTGGCGAAGTTGGGCAGGGAGTCCATGTACGACTCGGAATAGCGATTGCCATGGAAGAACTCCTGCCACTGGCGCACCATGCCGAGATATCGATTGTTCAGGTTGACGATCTTGATCGGCAGGCGGTACTGCTTGCAGGTCGACAGCTCCTGGATGTTCATCTGGATCGACGCCTCGCCCGTCACGCAGGCCACCGGCGAACCGGGATGCGCAAGCTGGCATCCCATCGCGTAGGGCATGCCGACGCCCATGGTGCCGAGACCGCCCGAGTTGAGCCAGCGACGCGGCTTGTCGAACTTGTAGTACTGCGCGGCCCACATCTGGTGCTGGCCGACGTCCGAGGTGATGAACGCATCGCCCTTGGTCACTTCCCACAACTTCTGGATCACGAACTGCGGCTTGATGATCTCGTCGCTGTTCTTGTACTTCATGCAATCACGCGCACGCCACTCGTCGATCTGCTTCCACCATGTGGACAGCGCCTCGGCATCGGGCCGCTCGCTGGTCCCCTCGACCAGTTTGATCATCTCGTCGAGCACGTCGCCGACGTTGCCGACGATCGGCACGTCCACCTTCACGCGCTTGGAGATCGACGACGGGTCGATGTCGATGTGGATGATCTTGCGCGCGACCTGGGCGAAGTGCGCCGGATTGCCGATCACGCGGTCGTCGAAGCGGGTGCCGATCGCGAGCAGCACGTCGGAATACTGCATCGCCATGTTGGCTTCGTAGGTGCCGTGCATGCCGGGCATGCCGAGCGATTGCTTTTCGGTTGCCGGGAAGCCGCCGAGCCCCATCAGCGTGTTGGTGATCGGGAAGCCGAGCGCCTTCACCAGCTTGGTGAGTTTCTCGGCCGAGTCGGACAGGATCACGCCGCCGCCCGCATAGACCATCGGCCGCTTGGCTTCGAGCAGCAGCTGCACCGCCTTCTTGATCTGGCCAGTGTGGCCCTTGACCACCGGGTTGTAGGAGCGCATCGACACCGTTTTCGGGTAGACGAATTCGCACTTCTGCGCCGTCACATCCTTCGGGATGTCGACCAGAACCGGACCGGGACGACCCGACGCCGCGATGTGGAAGGCCTTCTTTATCGTCGCAGCGATGTCCTTGACATCCTTCACCAGCATGTTGTGCTTGACGCACGGACGTGTGACACCAACGGTATCGACCTCCTGAAACGCATCCTGGCCGATCACCGCGGTCGGCACCTGGCCGGAGATGATCACCATCGGGATCGAATCCATGTAGGCCGTGGCGATTCCCGTCACGGCATTGGTCACGCCGGGACCGGAGGTGACCAGAGCACAGCCGACCCGCTCGGTCGAGCGCGCATAGGCGTCCGCAGCGTGCACGGCCGCCTGTTCGTGGCGAACCAGAACGTGGCGGACCTTCTCCTGCTTGAACAGCTCGTCATAAATATGCAGGACCGCGCCGCCGGGATAGCCAAATAGGTACTCGACCTTTTCTTCCTGGAGACACCTGATTACAATTTCTGCACCCGTCAAGACCATTGCCGCACCCGATAAGCTGATAGGGAAAACTTGTAACCATACTGATACACCCCGGTTTGGTCAAGTTTCTGTTGCAAGGCAAAAACCCCCAAAAAAACGGGTCTTTAAGGACGTCCTCTGGCTTCCCGAGTCGAACTGTCGGACTTTCTCGCAAGCGTCGAAAAGCGCGCCTTCAAACAGGCGTTTTTCGCATTGCGGGATGAAGAGCTTGCGCTAGACGCCGTCCAGGACGCCATGCTCAAGCTGTCGGAAAAATACGGCGACAAGCCCCCGGCGGAGCTGCCGATGCTGTTCCAGCGCATCCTGCAGAACGTTATCCGCGACTGCTTCCGCCGCCTCAAGGTCCGCTCCACGTGGACCACACTGCTCTCCGCCTTTGGCAGCGACGATGACGACGATTCCGACCCGCTCGAAACCCTCGAGGCCGAGGACGGCTCCAACCTCGCCGAATCGCCGCAGGCGCAGTTCGAACAATCGCAGGTGATGGGGTTCATCGAAGCCGAGATTGCCCGGCTGCCGGCACGTCAACGGGAGGCGTTCCTGCTGCGTTACTGGGAAGAAATGGACATAGCAGAGACGGCAGCCGTCATGGGTTGCTCGGAAGGCAGCGTGAAGACGCATTGCTCCCGGGCGACCCATACGCTCGCTGCCGCACTCAAATCAAAAGGTATAACGCTATGAACGAACAGCAAATTGCCCTTCGGATCAAGAACGAACTCGACCTCGCCAGCCGCGAGCTGCCGACCTCGGTACAAACCCGGCTGCATGCCGCTCGCCAGCTTGCACTGCAGAAGCAGGTCACGCAGGTGGGGCTGCTCAGCGCGGCCGGTATCGGTCGCGTGTTGGACGACCACCTGCGCTCATGGGCCGCGCCGCTTGCCAGCGCGGTCGCCTTGGCGCTGCTGGTCGCCATCGGCTCCCACATGACGGCCGTGCAGCAAATCGACGAGATCGAGGAACTCGACAGCGCACTGCTTTCCGACGATCTGCCGATCGATGCCTACCTCGACAGCGGGTTCGTCGCATGGCTGCGCGATTCGCGGGGCTGATCCTCGCGCTGGCCCTGTTGGGGCCGGCCTACGCCGTCGGCCCCATTCTCGGCACGCCGAAATGGGCGGAACTCTCCGCGCAGGAGCGTCAGGTGCTCGCGCCGCTCGCCCAGGAATGGGATGCCATGGAAGACCAGCGCAAGGGAAAATGGCTGGGCGTGGCAAAGCGCTTCCCGACCATGACGCCGGAAGAGCAGGAGCGCGTCCAGAACCGCATGCGCGAATGGGCCAAGCTCACACCGGAGCAGCGCGCCAAGGCGCGCGAACAGTACCGCGCGATGCGCAAGAGCCCCCCTGAGGAGCGTGAAGCGCTGCGGCAGAAGTGGCAGGAGTACGAGAGCCTGCCTGCCGAGGAACGCGATCGCCTCAAGGAAAAATCGCCCCCTCCCGGCAGCCGGCTGCCGACGAGAACGCCGCCCCCCGCAACCCCGTAGCGGCCCTCGAATCCGCGCCATGACCCAACGATCTTCACCGCCGGCCGGGCCGGACGCCACGCTCGCGCGCCGGCTTGCCAGCATGCTCTACGAAGTGCTCCTGCTGGCCGGCGTCCTGGCGCTGACCTTCATGGTGCCCTACCTGATACTCGGCGTAGTCTGGAACATGACGCCTCCCGGCTGGTTCCTGTGGCTGCACGTCTTCATCGTGCTGGGCACCTACTTCGTCTGGTACTGGCGCCATGGCGGACAGACGCTCGCGATGCAGACCTGGCGTTTGCGCCTGGTGGATACAGCCGACGGCGGGCCGGTCTCGCTGAATCGCGCCATGGTCCGCTATGTGCTGACCTGGCCGTCCTTGCTGTGCTTCGGCGCCGGCATAGTATGGTGCCTGTTCGACCGGCAGCGGCAATTCCTCCACGACCGCCTTGCGGGAACGCGCGTCGTGCAATTGCCCAGAAGCTGAATCGCTTTTTTCTCAGCGCCTCTCGACCCACCACAGCATGGCGGCCGCGGTCAGCAGGAAGGCGAGACTTGGCGTGAATGCCGCCACCACCGGCGGCCAGCTGTTGATCACGCCCAGGTTGGAGAACAAGCCATTGAGCGCATGAAAGCCGATGCCGATCATGATGCCGACGAACACCTTCAGGCTCACCGCGCCCATGCGGTCGTGCACATAGGCGAAGGGAATCGCCAGCGCCATCATCACCAGCGACGCCAGCGGGTAGACCAGCTTCTTCCACATCGCGATCTCGTAACGCTCGGTGCGCTGGCGGTTCTCCGAGAGGTGGCGGATGTAGGTGCTGAGATTGGTGAGCGACATGCGCTCCGGCGCGACCAGCAGCACCGAGAGCACGTCGGGCGTCAACGTAGAGCGCCACGGCTTCTCGTCGAAGCGCACGACTTCGGTGCGATCCCCCAGGAAATTCGTCTGCACGACATCGCTCAACTGCCAGGTATCCGGCGCCTGGAATTTGCCCTCCTGCGCCTCGGCAATCGACTTGAGCACCCACTGGTCGTCGAACTGGTACATCCGCACGCCGCGCAGCGTGGTGTCCGGCAGCACCGTGCGCACATTCACGAACACCTTTTCATCGCGTACCCACAGCCCGGAGCGGAATTCCTGCGCCACCACGGAACTGCGTGACGTCAGGCGCAGTTGCTGCGCCGCGCGCTCCGATTCGGGTGCAACGAACTCGCCGACCAGGAACGTGAGCACCACGAACACGCTGCCGATGACCGTCAGCGAGCGCAAAAGCGTGCCTGTCGCCAGACCCGAAGCACGCATCACCGTGATCTCCGAGTGCCGAGCCAGCAACGTGAGCGCGTAGAGCGTACCGATCAGCACGACGATCGGAAACAGCTCGTACACCCGCCCGGGCAGCGTCAGCGTGACGAACAGCAGCGCATGGTGAAACTTGTAACCGCCGCGGCCGATGTCGTCGATCTCAGCCATCAGGTCGAAAAATGCGAACAACGCCAGGAACGCCACCATGACGAACGCAACCGAGAGGTAGATCTCCCTGGCGAGATAGCGCTGGAAGACCTTCATCGCCGCATCCTGAACCACGAATAGACGGCGATGCGCCGCCAGAACAGCGCGAGCAGCACCACGACCATCACCAGGTGCACCGCGCCGAGCCCGACGATGAACGACACCTTGCCCTGCGCCACCAGCGCCTGGACCATCTTGGTCAGGTTCGAGTACGTCACGTAGATCAACAGGGCAAGTATCAGGTTCAGGCTGCGGCCGGCTCGCGGATTGACGAAAGACAGCGGTATCGCGAGCAGCGCCAGCACGAGCGCGGACACCGGCAGCCCGATGCGCCAGACGATCTCGCCGAGGTTCGCCAGCGTCGGCTCGCGAAACAGCTTGTGGAAACGCATCGTCCGCGCAGAGGCGCCGACCTCCGGCGCCTCCTTCTGTTCGATGCGGATTGAATAGGCTTCGAATTCGCTTTCGCGATAGTCCGGCGTGCCCGCCACGCCCTCGTAGCGCCGGCCGCGCTGCAGAACCAGGAAGCGGTCGCCGTTGGGCGCGGTTTCCGTATAGCCTTCCGCGGCCACCATGACCCCGAGACGGCCATGCTGCATCGAACTGACGAAGACGTTCTTCACGTGGGACGCATCCTCGGCCATGCCGTCTACGAAGAACACGCGATTGCCGTCGCTCGACTCGCGGAAGTTGCCGGGCGAGATCTGCGACACGTCATCGCGCGACGCGAGCTTGCCGCGGAACTCGGCGCTTTTCTGCAGCGCCCAGGGCGACAGGAACAGCGACAGGAGCGCGATCACGAAGATGATCGGCAGCGAGAAGCGCAGCACCGGCGACACCCAGGCGGTGAGCGGCAGGCCGGAGGAAAACCACACCATCATTTCCGAATCGCGATAGCTGCGCGACAACGTAAGCAGGATGGAAACGAAGACCGTCAGCGTCAGCACCACCGGCATGTAGTTCAGCGCCCCGAAGCCAAGCAGCGCAAGCACGCCTTCCGAGGCCAGCTTGCCGCCCGCCGCCTGGCCGAGCAGCCTGATCAGCTGGGTGGTGATCAGGATCGCGAACAGGGCGACGAACACCCCCGCGGCGGTGTTGGCAAACTCGCGCTGAACGGAACGCTTGAAGATCATGTGACGGAACGCAACTTCACGGGCTGGCTCGACTTGGCTGTCTGGATCGTTCTTTGACGGAGCGGGAGAGAATGGCGATAATCGCCGCAACCCAACAACCATGCGGATTTTCAAGGAGCAGCGAGTGGAATTTAGCATAAAAGCCGGCACCCCGGAGAAGCTCAGGAGCGGTTGCATCGCCGTCGGCGTCATCGACGCAAGGAAGCTCACGCCCGCTGCCGCCGCACTGGACAAGGCAGCGAAAGGCTATCTGGCGGAGATCCTGCGCCGCGGCGATCTCGACGCCAAGGCCGGAGCGACGCTGGCGCTGCACAACGTGCCGGGCACTGCGTGCGAGCGCGTGCTGCTGGTCTCGCTCGGCAAGGAAGCCGAACTCTCCGACAAGGATTTCCGTGGCGCGATCGGCGCGACCGCGAAGGCGCTCGCCGCCGGCGGTGCCAAGGACGCCGTCATTTGCTTCGCCGACCACCCGGTCACCGGGCGCGACGCACGCTGGAATGCACGCCAGGCCGCGATGCTTCTGGCCGATTCGACCTACCGCTACGACGCCACCAAATCGAAGAAGGACGAGAACCGGCGCGGCCCGGCAAAGGTCACGCTGCTGGTCGGCGAGAAGACCGACCTCGCTGCGGCGCGCAGCGGCATGGCGCAGGGCCAGGCGCTCGCCGGCGGCATGGCACTGACCAAGGAACTCGGCAACCTGCCGGCCAACATATGCACCCCGACCTATCTCGCGCAGCAGGCCAAGGCGCTCGGCAAGTCGCACAAGCTCAAGGTCGACGTGCTCGACCGCGCGCAGATGGAAAAGCTCGGCATGGGTTCGCTGCTCTCGGTCGCGGCCGGCTCGGCCCAGCCGCCCAAGCTGATCATCATGAAGTATGAAGGCGCGGCGAAAAAGGGCGCCAGGCCGGTCGTGCTGGTCGGCAAGGGTATCACCTTCGACACCGGCGGCATCTCGATCAAGCCGGCTGCCGAGATGGACGAGATGAAGTACGACATGTGTGGCGCAGCCAGCGTGTTCGGCACGCTCAAGGCGGTTGCCACCATGGGCCTGCCGCTCAACGTGATCGGCATCGTGCCGGCCACCGAGAACATGCCGGGCGGCCGCGCCACCAAGCCGGGCGACATCGTCACCTCGATGTCGGGCCAGACGATCGAGATCCTCAACACCGATGCCGAAGGTCGCCTGATCCTGTGCGACGCGCTCACTTACGCCGAGCGCTTCAACCCCGACTGCGTGATCGACATCGCCACGCTCACCGGCGCCTGCATCATCGCGCTCGGCGCGATACCGTCCGGACTGATGGCCAACGACGACGACCTCGCGGCCGAACTGCTCGCGCGCGGCCAGGAATCCGGCGACCGCGCCTGGCAGCTTCCACTGTGGGACGACTATCAGGACATGCTCAAGAGCAACTTCGCCGACATGCCCAACATCGGCAGCAAGGGTGCCGGCACCATCACGGCGGCCTGCTTCCTGGCCCGTTTCACCGGCAAATACAAGTGGGCGCACCTCGACATCGCCGGCACCGCATGGAAGTCCGGCGGCGAGAAGGGTGCCACCGGACGCCCGGTGCCGCTGCTCACGCAATTCCTGCTTGGCAGGGCCAAGGCCGCATGACTCGCATCGAGTTCCACCACAACGCGGGCGACAAGTTCGCTGCCGCGGCACGCCTGATCGGCACCGCAGTGGCAAGCGGCGCGCGCGTGCTGGTCTATGCGCCGGAGCGCGAGGTGGCGCAGCGCATCGACCAGGTGTTGTGGACCCACGCTGCCCTGTCGTTCGTGCCGCACGTGATGGCCGACTCGTCGCTCGCCGGCGAAACGCCGGTGCTGATCGCCGGCGCGCTCGACCATCCGGCGGCTGCCGGGCATGACCAGGTGCTGGTCAACCTCGACGGCGAACTGCCGCCTGCGTTCGCACGCTTCGAGCGGCTGATCGAGATCGTCGGCACCGACGATGGCGACCGCCTGCCCGCGCGGGAACGCTTCCGCTTCTACCGCGACCGCGGCTATCCGCTGACCACCAGCGACCTGGCCGCCCATTGAATCCTGACGGTGACACCATGAGCGACGTCCTCGGACAAGCCGACGCACTGATCCGCCGCCACCGCAGCTTCGTCGCCAGCGCCACCTCGCGCAAGGCAGCCGACGAGTTGCCGGTGCTGACCGAGGTGGTCGATCTGCCGCCGGCCGCGGGCACGCCGGACGCGGCGCTGGTCGAGGCGCAGGTGGCCCTGCGCGTCGAGGAGTTGCTGCCCTCGCGCATCGAGCAACGGCTGGCCGAAGTGCTGCCGCAGCGGCTCGAGCAGGCGGTCGCCGCACGCCTCGCCGACGAGCTGCCACGCCGCGTCGAGGAGGCGTTGCCCGAACGTGTCGCCGAGGCGCTGTCGCGCGAGCTGGAAGCCGCCCTGCCCGACCAGATCGAGCGCCGCGTGCAGGAACTGCTGCCGCGTCGCGTGGAGGAAGCGCTCACCCGCGAGCTGGCCGAGCGCCTGCCGGTCGAAATCGAGTCGGCCCTGCCGCTGCGCGTCGAACAGCGGGTGGCCGAAGCCCTGCCGCAACGCATCGAGCAGGCGCTGCCGGCGCGCCTGGCCGAGGTGCTGCCGGCGGCGATCGAGGAGTTCCTGCCGCAGCGCCTCGCCGAAGCCCTGCCGGCGGCGGTCGAAGCCGCAGTGCCCGCACGGGTAGAGGAACTGCTGCCCCTGCGTGTCGAGGAACGCCTCGCCGAACTGCTGCCGCAGGCGCTGGAAGACGCGCTACCGGCCCGCGTCGCGGCGCAGTTGCCGGCCGCGGTCGAGGCCGCCCTGCCGGCGCGCCTTGAAGAGGTGTTGCCGCAGCGCATCGAACAGGCGCTGCCGGCCCGTGTCGAGGCAGCACTTGCCGAACGGCTGGACGCCGCGGTGCGCGAGCGCTTCGGCGCCGAACTGCACAAGCACCTGTCGGCGCTGCAGCCGTCGCTGATGCAATCAGTCGAAAGTTGGCTCGAAGCCGAGGTGCCGCAGATCATCAACCGCGAACTCGACGGGCTGACCAGCCGCATCACGGCTGGCACGCTCGCCAACCTGCGCACGACGCTGCTGCCGCAGCTTGCGGCGCTGGTCGATTCGTCCTCGCTCGAAGACGCCGGCGGCGGCGCGGACTTTCCAGGCTGGCAACCGGAATAGAAACCCAATCACAACCAGCCGCACAGACAACCGACCTGCGAGCCGCACGGATGCTTGCTCACAGACAATGCATCGCTGCGACCCGCGTGGTTGCTGGCCCTGCGGCACAACACCCCGGAAAACCCCGTCCCGTCTAATCTGCGGGCCGATGCACTTCGATCGTCCAGATTGCTGCGCGTTACGCCATCGCACGCTGACGTGGCGCCGGGCGCAGCGGGCCCGCCCGCTATAATTCATTCTTTTTTCTGCAATCTTCAAGATGGAACTCGCCAAGAGCTTCGAGCCGGCCGACATTGAGCGCCGCTGGTACCCGGCATGGGAATCACGCGGCTACTTCGCCGCCGGCTTCGACACCGCCAAGACCGACAATTTCTGCATCCTGCTGCCGCCGCCGAACGTCACCGGCACGCTGCACATGGGCCACGGCTTCAACCAGACGCTGATGGACGCGCTGACGCGCCACCACCGCATGCGCGGGGCCAACACGCTGTGGCAGCCGGGCACCGACCACGCCGGCATCGCCACGCAGATCGTCGTCGAACGCCAGCTCGATGCGCAGGGCGTCTCGCGCCACGACCTCGGCCGCGAGAAGTTCGTCGAGAAGGTGTGGGAGTGGAAGGAATACTCCGGCTCGACCATCACGCGCCAGATGCGCCGCCTCGGCACCTCGCCGGACTGGACGCGCGAGCGTTTCACGATGGACGCCGGGCTCTCGAAGATCGTCACCGAAACCTTCGTCCGCCTCTACAACGAGGGCCTGATCTACCGCGGCAAGCGGCTGGTGAATTGGGATCCGAAGCTGCTCACCGCCGTGTCCGACCTCGAAGTGGTGCAGGAGGAGGAAGACGGTTTCCTCTGGCATATCCGCTATCCGCTCGCCGACGGCTCGGGTTCGCTTACCGTCGCGACGACGCGCCCGGAAACCATGCTCGGCGACACCGCGGTAATGGTGCACCCGGAAGACGAGCGCTACGCGCACCTGATCGGCAAGACCGTCAAGCTGCCGCTGACCGAGCGCGAAATCCCGATCATCGCTGACGCCTACGTCGATCGCGAGTTCGGCACCGGCGTGGTCAAGGTGACGCCGGCGCATGACTTCAACGACTATGCGGTGGGGCAGCGGCACAGGTTGCCGATGATCTCCATCCTCACACTCGACGCGAAGATCAACGATGCGGCGCCCGAGAAATATCGCGGCCTCGACCGCTTCGATGCCCGCAAATTGATCGTCGCCGATCTCGAAGCGCTCGGCCTGCTCGAGAAAACCGACAAGCACAAGCTCAAGGTGCCGCGCGGCGACCGCACGCATGCGGTGATCGAGCCGATGCTCACCGACCAGTGGTTCGTCGCGATGAGCAAACCCGGCGCAAATGGCAAGAGCATCACCGCACAGGCGCTCGAATGCGTCGCGTCGGGCGAGATCCGCTTCCATCCCGAGAACTGGGTGAACACCTACAACCAGTGGCTCAACAACATCCAGGACTGGTGCATCTCGCGCCAGCTCTGGTGGGGCCACCAGATTCCGGCCTGGTACGACGAGGCCGGCAACGTCTACGTCGCGCACGACGAAGCCGAAGCGCGCGCGCAGGCCGCGGCCAAGGGCAACACCGGCGCACTCAAGCGCGACGAAGACGTGCTCGACACCTGGTATTCGTCGGCGCTGTGGCCGTTCTCGACGCTGGACTGGACACCGGATTGGAACCCAAACTCGCCGGCCAATTCGAACCCGGCGCTCGACCTTTACCTGCCGTCGAGCGTATTGGTCACCGGCTTCGACATCATCTTCTTCTGGGTCGCGCGCATGGTGATGATGACCAAACACATCACCGGCAGGATTCCGTTCCGCGACGTCTATGTGCATGGCCTGATCCGCGACGCGGAAGGCCAGAAGATGTCGAAGTCCAAGGGCAACGTGCTCGACCCGATCGACCTGATCGACGGCATCGACGTCGATTCCCTGGTGAAGAAGCGCACCACCGGCCTGATGAACCCGCGCGACGCCGAGAAGATCGAGAAGCGCACCCGCAAGGAGTACCCGAACGGCATTCCGGCCTTTGGCACCGATGCGCTGCGCTTCACCTTCGCCAGCCTCGCCTCGCCCGGCCGCGACATCAAGTTCGACATGCAGCGCTGCGAGGGCTACCGCAACTTCTGCAACAAGCTGTGGAACGCCACGCGCTTCGTGCTGATGAACTGCGAAGGCAAGGACTGCGGCATGCAGCCCTGCGACCACGACTGCGGCCCGGAAGGTCCGCTGCATTTCCAGTCGCCCGACCTGTGGATCGTCAATGAACTGCAGCGCGTCGAGGCGGATGTCGAGAAACATTTCGCCGAATACCGCTTCGACCTCGCCGCACAGTCGGTCTATCGCTTCGTGTGGGACGAATACTGCGACTGGTACGTCGAACTTGCCAAGGTGCAGTTGCAGGCCGGCACCAGCGGCCAGCAGCGCGCCACGCGGCGCACGCTGCTGCGCGTGCTGGAGGCGGTGCTGCGCCTGGCGCACCCGCTGATTCCGTTCATCACCGAAGAACTGTGGCAGACGGTCGCACCGCTTGCCGAACGCAAGGTGGCCGACTCGATCATGCTGGCGCCGTATCCGCAGGCGGATCTCGCGCGCGTCGCGCCGAAGGCCGATGCGTGGATGGCGCAGCTGAAGTCGATGATCGACGCCTGCCGTAGCCTGCGCGGCGAGATGCAGATCGGACCGCAGCAAAAGGTGCCGCTGGTGGTGGCCGGCGACGCCGCGACGGTGAACGAATTCGCGCCCTACCTCGCCGCGCTGGCGAAGCTCACCGACGTCACGGCGGCTGGCGAGTCATTGCCCGATTCGGATGCGCCGGTTCAGATCGTCGGCGATTTCCGCCTGATGTTGAAGATCGAGATCGACGTCGCCGCCGAGCGCATCCGGCTCGACAAAGAGATTGCGCGGCTCGACGGCGAGATCGGCAAGGCCCGGGGCAGCCTCGGCAACGCGAGCTTCGTCGATCGCGCGCCGCCTGCCGTGGTGGCGCAGATGCGCGAGCGTCTGGCGAATTTCGAATCGACGCTGGAGAAGCTCAAGGGGCAGCGCAGCCGGCTCGGCTGATGCGGCGGCGGGCGGCAAGACCGCCCGCGTGCGATCCAGCCCGGCCTTGCGCGAGACCCGTTCGCCCTGCGCCCGTCACCGGGCGGAACAACGCCCGGACGGATTGCGGCGGATCTCGACGGGCTCAGCTCGAACGGCGCACGGCTGGCAAGCCCGGCTCGTGAGCACATGCCGGGAACGCAGGCGGGACGGGCCTCTCAGCCCATGCCGGCCTGAGTCCGCCTATCCATGAGCCTCGCGGGCCATGCATGCCCAAGGGCGCCAGCCCATGCGCCCCCCAGGCCGGCGGCTATTTTCGCCGCAGCAGGAATTCGAACTCGTCGCCCTTGGAATTCTCCGACAGCAGCTCGTTGCCGGTCTGGCGCGCAAAGGCCTGGAAGTCCTTGACCGAGCCGGGGTCGGTGGCGAGGATGCGCAGCACCTGCCCGCTCGTCATGTCGGCGAGCGCCTTCTTGGCGCGCAGGATGGGCAGCGGGCAGTTGAGTCCGCGTGCGTCGAGTTCCTTGTCGTGTTGCATGCTTGCCTCGGGGATTGCGATGGTCAGGCCGACATCTTACCGGCGCGGGCGCGGGGCGCAAACGTTCGCCGTCAGGGTCCGCCGCGCTGGAGTTTCTTCTCTTCCGCCTGCTGCGCCTTGAGCTGGCGCATCCGCGCATCGATGGCAGAATTTTCGTAGAAGTCGCCGTCGCCGGCCTTCTGCGCCACCTGCAACTGCTCGACCGCAGCGACCAGATTGCCCTGCAGCGCGTATTGCTCGGCCAGTGCGCGGTGCTGCGCCGCCTGCTTGCCGAGCCCGGCCAGCGCGCGCGCCTGCAGCCGGTAGAGCTGGGCGTCGCTGCTGCGCGCCGAAAGCTCTCGGCCGACGATGTCGGCGGCCTCCTGGTAGCGGCCGGCGCCGCTTAGCGCGTCAACCTGCGCATAGACCAGCGCACGATTCACCGGAAAGCGCTTGCGCGCCTCGGCAAAGACCGCGATCGCACCGGTGGCGTCGCCCTGCGCCAAGCGGATTTCGCCGGCGAGCGACTCCAGCATCGGATGCGACAGCTTCGCCCGTCGCGCGTCGGCAATCGCCTTCTCGGCACCGGCATACTGCTTTGCGCGTGCCAGCGCACGCGCCAGGCCGTAGTGCGCCACGCCGGGCGCGAGCACCTTGTCGGCGAGGCGTTCCCTGGCATCGGTAAGCGCCTCCTCCGGCGTGCCGAGTTGGGCGCGCAACTTTGCGCGCACGAGATGGAACTCGACCGAATCGGGCACCTGCCGGTAGGGCAGCGCCTGCACGCGGTTTTCGACGTCGGTGATGCGCTCGGTCGTCAGCGGATGGGTGCGCAGGTAGGACGGCGCGTTGTTCTCGTACAACCGGCCCGACTGCTGCAGACGCTCGAAGAAACCTGCCATCGCGCGTGCATCGTAGCCGGCGGCCTGCAGCGTCTGCAGGCCGACGCGATCGGCCTCGCGCTCGAACTCGCGCGTGTAACCGAGCTGCGACTGGATCGCCGCCGCCTGCGAAGTGGCGATCGCGGCCTGCGCCACGTCGGAATTGCCGCGTGCCGCGAGTACCGCGATCACCAGGCCAGCCAGTGCAAGCAGCGAGTTCTGCCCCGACTTGCCGACCATGCGCACGATGTGGCGCTGCGTCACGTGCGACACCTCGTGCGCCAGCACCGAGGCCAGTTCCGATTCGCTGCGCGCCGCGAGGATCAGGCCGGTATGCACGCCGATGAATCCGCCCGGCCATGCGAAGGCGTTGAGCGTGGTGTCCCGCACCGCAAAAAAGTCGAAGTTCTGGCGCACTTCCTGGCTCGCCGCGACCAGCTTGCCGCCGATCAGGTTCAGGTAATCCTCGACTTCCGCGTCGTCCAGATAGGCCGGGTCGCGCCAGCGCATGTCACGCATGAAGGATTCGCCGACGCGACGTTCGGCTGCCGGCGAGATCTCCGCCTGGGCCGATTCTCCGAGGTCCGGCAGACCCTGCGCATCAAGGCTGCGCAAGGGTGCCACTGCCAAGGTGATGGCACAAAATCCGGCAATGATTCGTTGTTTCACGATGTTATGATGCGTTCCCGAATGCCCGGATCGGGGAATCCGGACGCTCACCCCGGCCGCAATGTCGGTTCGAAGACCCGCAATCTTAAGCCCAAAGCCAACCCGCACTGCAGCTTGCCATGCCGAGTCCAGCCCTGCTGATCGTCGAGGATTCCGCTGAAGACGCGGCGCTGATCACTGCGGCGTTGCGCGGGGCGGTGCCGCCGGAGCAGATCACGGTATGCAGCACCGGTGAAGCGGCGCTCGACTTCCTGCACCTGCGCGGCGAGCATGCCGGGCGCCCCGCCTACGAACTGCCTGCACTGGTGCTGCTCGACCTCGGCCTGCCCGGCGTAAACGGTTTCGAGGTGCTGCGCGCGCTGCGCGCATCGCCGCGCACGCGGCTGCTGCCGGTGATCGTGTTCTCCGCCTCGGTCGAGCAGGCCGACGTTCGTCGCGCGATGCAGATGGGCGCCAGCAGCTATATCCGCAAGTCGCTGGATGCCGTGCGCCTGACCGAGAACCTCGAACTGCTGGCACGCTACTGGCTCGGCCTCAACGTGCCGCCGCCGGTACCCAACCACAAGAGTTGAAAGCATGAGCGGATTCACCCATTTCGACGCCCAGGGCCAGGCCCACATGGTCGACGTCGGCGACAAGGCCCACACCCAGCGCCTCGCACGCGCCGCCGGCCGCATCGTCATGCAACCCGAAACGCTGAGGATGATCTTGCAAGGCGACGCGAAGAAAGGCGACGTGCTCGGCGTGGCGCGCATCGCCGCCATCCAGGCCAGCAAGCGTACTTCGGACCTGATCCCGCTCTGCCACCCGATCGCGCTGACGCGCGTGGCCTGCGAATTCGCCATCGACGAAGCGGCAAACGCCATCGACTGCGAAGTCACCGCCCAGACCGTCGGCCAGACGGGCGTCGAGATGGAAGCCCTGACTGCCGTCTCGGTCGCGCTGCTGACGATCTACGACATGTGCAAGGCCGTCGACCGCGGCATGCGGATCGAGGCAGTCAAGTTGCTCGAGAAGGATGGGGGGAAGTCGGGGCGGTGGGTCGGCGACCACCACCTGTAGATGCTGCTTGAAGTCATGCAGCAGGTGCAAACGCCTTTAAAGCACATCAAGCAGGGAAACGCGCAGCTACTCGCCGCAGTGCGGGCTACCTGGCACGCATCGCGTCGCAGGCCAACAGGCTCTCGCCAATTCTCCTGTCAATTATGACCAGCATCATGGCACACCGAATGCCCATACGAGGCGACGTCTTGGTCGAACGTACCCCCGTTCGCTCAACTGTTTTCGCGTCGGCAAACGCATCGAGGCTCACGAGCGCGCCTTGGACGCCTGCAACCCTATCTTCTCCTTAACCCCCACAACCGACCGGCGTCCGCTACCTCAATTCTTTCGTCCATACCTGTACTCCACCAGCATGTTGTCATCAGTAATGACCTCTGCTGCCCGCCCTAGGCGTTTCAGATCTTCATTCACATGCACGAATGGAATCTTCGAATGTTCGCGGATCTTGGCACTGCCTTCGCGGAACCCGGGTTTTCCGTCCACCGTAACCTTCTTCAGCACATCCCATGCCTCGGCGCTTGCCGCCCGGGAGAACGGATCCCAGTTCGCGCCATAGATGAAGTTCCGATAGCGTCGAGCCTCCTTGAAAACCGTTGACGCAGTAAGAAAAGCATCCGTTGAACCCGTAGCGTTGAACGCGACCACACCACGCTCTGACAAGTGATGGCTGACAAGTTGCATCATCTCGCGAGACAGCAGCATTGAACTGTTGGCTCGCCAATGCCAGGTCGTGTTCATCAATATCAGGTCGTACTTGCGATCCTGGTGGAACTGCAGCCAACGACGCGCATCGTCAACAATCATATTGACGCGAGGATCTTCCAGCGCGCGCCTTTGCGGATCGTATTTCCTTGCCAGATCGAGATATCCCGGATTGATCTCGATGACGTCAATCTCCTCGACACCTGGGAAGCCTTCAACCACCGTCAACCACGATCCGATGGACAGGCCCAAGACCAGAACGCGTTTTGCCTCTGGCTGCAGTACATGCAACGCCAACGGCCGCTCCAGTCCATTGGTATTGCGCTCGAGATCGACGTTGACCTTGCCATCGTAGACATTGCCGCCATACACGACGTGATCCACAAACGGCTGCCTCTTTGTGGCCGCTTCTTCTGCAATGGCAATGATGCCGTGGCGGCTCTCGTGCATAGCAACAACCGTACGCTCACCCACAGACGCAAAGGATATTGCCAGCATCGCCCGATCTTGCCAGCCGAGATGCAAAAAGCATAGCGCAAATACCAAACCTGCCATCGAGCCGCCCAGCGCCAGCTTACGGCGCGCCTCGCCATGCATTAACCATGCGGACAAAGCGACGCAAGCAATCACTGTCGCCAAGACAGGAAACACCTGTGTAATGGTCAGGTACTCGAGCAACACATATCCGGTCACCAGCGGCCCAAGGGCCGCCCCGAGCACGTTCAATATATAGACGCGGGAGAAGTGTCCGCCCTTGCCAGCGTCACCATCAGTCGATTGCTGAGGCGTTCCCAGATGATGCGTGATCGGAAACAGCACCGATAGGGAGGCCGCCGTCAGAAAGATTGCCATCGGGGCCACGAGGTCGTCGAGAGCCATCTGCCGGGAATGCAGATACGCCCAAGGCGAAGCCGCCGCTATGGCTGCGCACAACCCTAATGCCATCACAGCCGCATTTTCGATTGAGTCTCGCGTTGGAAGACGGCAGATACGTTTTCCCACCTGTGCCCCGGCCGCAATTCCCAGCAGGAAAACGGCCAAGACAAAGGCGAACGCCTGAGGCGTACTGCTATTCGCGTAACCGTAAAGACGAACCCATGCAATTTCCAGCGACAGGCTGCAAAACCCGGTCCAGAAACTGATGAACCTGGCGGCGTTCATGCGGATGCCTCCGCAGTACTGGCAGTTGTGCCGGGAAGGCCCCCGGACAACTTGGCAGCTACCAATGTGCAGCCGAAGCAGCACAGATTTGTGACTGCGGCGAGCCACGCGCTTGCATTGAGCCCCCACGACACGAATAGCACGCTTGCGGTGAGCCAAGCGCCGACCGCAGCACCAAGCGTATTGAAAAAATACAGCATGCCCACCGAAACGCCGACATTGGAAAGCGTTTCGTCAAAGTACATGGTCAGCAATGGCAGCGTGGTCCCCATGATGGTGGTGGGCACCAGGACCGTCGCCACCGCCATTGCGCTGACACCCGCGTAGGACCAGCCATAGCCGCTCAAGGACTGAATTCCCGCAAACAACCACGGGCTGAAGGCGCCAATTACGGCCAAAGCCAGTTCCGCAAGCGCGTACATCCTCAAACGATCCCGAGACCAGTGATCAGCCAGCCAGCCACCCAAGCCGCCGCCAATACCGATGCCGAGCATGAAGGTCGAAACAATCAGCGTCACGGAGTCAATGTCGACACCCAGGCCGGTGAACAAGTAACGTTGCCAGACCAACTGGTAAATCAGTGCAGCACAACCCGAGGCAAAAAATGTAGCGGATATGAGTATCAGGACAAGTTTGGCCATTGGCAGATCAACCTGAAATTTTCGAAAGCACGACTCAGGGCTCTTTGATGAAACAAGGATTCCGCATCGCGGCTTCTCTGAAGTCCACCCAGCGCATATTCGGGGCGACTATCATTTGGGGTTTACCCACCTTGGGTTGTCTCAAGAAGCTCCCTTGGTCTTCGACTGTGGAAGCATCGGAGAGCATTTCCGGCCCGGACACAAGGTCTTTCAACGTCTGATGTATTGCTGCCGTGGTGTAAGGAAGGCTGGCGTTCTTGCGCAACACTTCCGGCGCAAGAGGATGCGCGTCCGTATAGGCTGGACTCAACCAGACCAGGGCAGGAACTTCATAGGAATCGACGGTCACGCGGTTGATTTCCGGCTTATTGCATTGTTTGTCCGGCAGCCCTTGCCCGTGGTCTGACACATAGACCATCACAGCGGACCGTCTGTCGCGCGAAAGGATGTCGATAATCTGGTCGAGCAATGCATCGGTATAGGCAACAGTGTTTTTGTAAGTCTGTTCAATCCCTTGTTGACCGGGAAACAAACCGAATCCAGGGGGATACCGGTGATCGAATCTGAAATGACTTCCCATCGTGTGCAGCACAAGGAACGTCTTCGGGTGGCTCGTCACGTGACGCTGCACTGCAGGCAACAGAACTTCATCATAACTGCCTTGTTGAAAAAAACTGGATGGATTCAGGAAAGCCTTGATATCTGCCTCATCCGCGTATGCAGCAATCACGCCATCAAATCGTCCAACCGCGGCCTGATTGGAAAACCAACCGGTGGTATATCCCGCCCGCGAAGCCAGGGATGTGATGGACCGCGTCGCCTGCCGATTTGCCTTGCCATCCGGCCACAGAAGCGGCTGAGACGTGAGCATCGAGGGCACCGCCTGTCGCGTGGAAGTGCTCTGGGCCACCACATTCGTAAACGGATACAACCCATCGCCCTTGGCCAAACGGGCATCGAGGCGTGGAGTGGTTTCGGACTCTTTGGGATTGAAGAGATGCCAAGCCTTGCGCGACGAAGACTCGCCAATCACCAAGACAACGGTTTCCGGCGATCCGACGCCGACCGACAGTGATTGTTCAGCGGGCAGCGCGCGCAAATCGGCAATCGCCGCGTCCACGACACGCCTGGCTTGCCAGTACTGGGCGACCGCCCACGGAAGCTCGTAGGGAAAGGCCCTTGGATACTCCGCATCCGATCCGATTGATCGGTCACCTTCCTCAAACGGATCAACCGATTGCCGGGCACCACCCTGCGCTGGGGGATGCCCCAGGCTCGTGCCACCCACCAATACATACGGGATGATCAGGAGGATTCCACAGAAAACGAGTACCTTGCCGCGCCCTGCGTAGCTCCAAGACCAGGCGGTCCTTCTCTTCAACCAGATCAGCAGCACGGCACCGACGATGTTCCAGCCTATGAAACCGATAAGCACGAGCGGCGGAACAGACAGGATCAAGTTTTTCAGTTCCCCCGGGCTGCTGGCCATGGCCATCCCGACGAGATTGCTTGTGACGGGCGAATCGCTCAACCACCTAACCGCAACAGACGCTGGGAGCCACCAGAGGCAAAGAACCCATGATGCCAACCAACCCATCCATGGCCGGGCGAAAAGGGCTAAGAACATTGCCGCCACCAGCACGCACTTGAACAACCGCTCCTGCAAGTCCAACCAATGGGTTCCGGGATAGAGGTTTCGCTCCCATGGAATCATGTTGGGAATGTTCCAGATCAGCACAATTCCCCAAAACACCAACCACGCGTAGCTGAAATCCAGCTTCTTGCTAGAGGAATTCAAGCGAAGCTCCCGTTTGCGGCCAGCTTGCCTGAACCCTTCGGCAATACGTCAATCCCGTTCTCCAGATCCAGGACCACCTTTGTGCATTCGCAAACTTGGCGCCTGCGTTCTGCGAGGGGGCTCGTAGCGGACGGTGTCGGAGAACTTGATCTCCGATGCAATCGTCAGCGGGGTCATCAACACGGGTTCGCAGCACTTGCTTCGGCTGCCGATGTGATTCATCCAAAGTTTCAACAGGCCCGCCGCGACCTCGATGAAAGTCGCGCTCACTAATGCTTGGCCCGCAATGCAGACAATCTCGACCAAGATCATCAGGTTGTCCAGAGTGAAGCCCCGAATACGCGTCGATGTAAAACAACAGGCTTCGCGAACATGCAGACAGAACGCGCCAATAGCGGCTTGGAACTGGCAACATCTTGGACCCTAGGTGCCTCAACGCCGCAACAGGCGTGGCGGAAATACGGAATTCTGACGACGTCGTCGGGGAACCTGCGCAAGGCAAGAAATAGGAGCACACCGCAGGTCAGAAGAAACCGTCAACCGGTGCAATTCCCGCGATATCGCCCCGCCCGTTGAGCAGGACGACCGCATTCACTCGGGCCATCAGTGGTAAAAAGCTTGTCGTCGCCGGATTCAACCCCAGTTCAGCTAGCATCCCTTCAAGGAGCGCGCGATCCCCCGTATTGTGCTCGATGAGCACAGAGACTGGCTTCGCAACTCTAAGGACGTCGGCTTTTGAATCGTCATAGGGTTGCCAGAAGATCGGTCGCTGCGCAACATCGTAGCCATTCAAACCAAGCAGTATTGCGTCAAAACGCTCATTCCCTTCCTTAGGCGGCCGCGTACCCAGCGTCCACGGCCCAGTTAGCGGAAGCCTGTAATATTCAGCGCGCCCCTTCCCGAGTTCCGGCTCGTAGACGTCCGCGGCACTGATCACGCGAAAGCGATCTTTCTCGAACACCAAAGCGGCAGGCCGGGCCTGATAGACAGTCGCCAAACCATAACCAAGCGCAGCCAACTGCAGCATGGCGATGGCCGTCAAATCCAAGCGCAAAACAGGCCATCCCTTGGCGGGGTTGAAAATTGCAAATGTCAGCAGCGGCCCGAGAATGACGTCGACGGTGATGACCAGGAAAAACAGCTCGCGTCCACCGGACAATTGACGATACGGCCCAGGGTACCAAAGCACAAAAACCAAACCCGCACATATCGCCGCAATCCCAAAAGAAAGCGACAAGTGGATTCCTGCGGCTCGCGAGCGGTGTCGAAAAGAAGAATTATCTAGCATCTAAACGAACCCAGCGGATTCCTTCGGGCATCAACGAAAATGCCGGACGATCGACCTGTCCGGCTAACACCGCACGAGACTGAATTTTATCGCGATCCACACAGAGCTTTCAGCGCACGAATTCGCTTGGACTTGATCGTCAATGCTTACGTAATCCCGTAGGGCGCCAATTTGAATGACTAACCGACTCGCAACACCTTGACGATGCAGAACTCTACGATATGGCTGAGTTCAAGCAAAGAGAGGGGCGCCGAAGCGCCCCTCTCTCCACATTCAGACTGCAACTACACGATTAACGGCACTGAGACGGAGCGTACCGTGCCAGAAGGGTTCCAGCGGTTCCGCCGGTCATGTTGTACGCAGTGGAAGCGGTGCTCACTGCGGATTGGCATGCCCAGTCGATCGAACCAGCAACCGGAGCGGCAGGATCCAGGGCCGTATAGAGTTGCGTGCCCGCTGCACTAGCCGCGCCACCACGAACAAACGGGCTCAGGACCAGCGTGTTCGTGCCGGCGGTAACGTTGCCACCCACGTTCGTCGGGTTGTAAGTAATCGTGATCTCGCCTTGCGTAGCGCCAGCGGCCGCGGTCATGATGACGCTATTGACATATTTGCTGTTGGCGCCCGTGCTCGAAGCCTGCGAGTTCCAAGAAGCCACGGTAGCCGCCAGTTCCACGCGCGTTGCGGAGCCCGTGTTGATCTGCGCTTTGGCATCAGCCGCCAATTCGAGACCTTCGGAGATGCGTGCCCGCACCGTGTAGTCCTGATAAGCAGGCAGCGCGATAGCAGCGAGAATGCCGATGATCGCAACCACGATCATCAATTCGATCAGCGTAAAGCCCTTTTGAATCTGTTTCATGTGTGCTTCTCCTTTTTCGGGTTGAACGAGGCGCTTCTGCGCTCGGGTTTCTCTAATGCAGAGGGTGTGCCAAGCAGTCTCGTTTTTTGTTTTTTGTTTTTTGAATCAGTGCGTTGGAAAGCACCGCGTGATGCACTTCACGGGCTACACGGTGCCGCAAATGACGGTTTTCGTCACCCCTTTGCCATTAAAGGTCGGGAGCCGGCGCACCTGCAACATTGCGCCACAAATCCATGCCAATCGACTTGGGTGGGCCCGGCAACCAAACCGAATCCCGTCCCGCCTCAAAGGGAAAGGCTACCTGATTTCTGGATTTTGCCGCCGGCAATTCAGCCCCAGGAGCAAGGCCGAGCATGCATCTTCCATGCACTGCATCGGTCACGCCAGAGGGCTGCGGCTACTTGATGCAGACCTTGCGCACCTGCTTCATGTCGGTATGGCCGGCGAGCACTTTCTCGATGCCGTCCATCTTGAGGGTGCGCATGCCTTCCGAGAGCGCGGTCTGAAGCATGACGGCGACGCGGGCGTGCTCCTGGATCAGGGTCTTGATCGAGTCGCTGCCGACCAACAGTTCGTGCAGGCCGATTCGACCCCGGTAGCCGGTGTCCGCACAATCGCTGCAGCCGACCGCCTCGTAGAGCGTGAAGCTGCCCTTTTCGTCAGCGTAATTCTGCTTCCACATGTCGAGGATCTGTGCGCGCGCCGCCGCGGGATCGGCCTTGAACTCCTCGATGTTCTCGAATTCGACACAGTATTCGTCGAGCATGTGTTCGATCTCTTCCGGCGTTGCCGCGTGCGAACGGCGGCAGCGCGAGCACAGGCGCTTCGCCAGCCGCTGGGCAAGCACGCCGAGCAGCGCATCGGCGAAATTGAACGGATCCATGCCCATGTCGAGCAGGCGGATGATCGACTCCGGCGCGCTGTTGGTGTGCAGGGTGGCGAATACCAGATGGCCGGTGAGCGAGGCTTCGAGCCCGATCGAGACGGTTTCGCGATCACGCATTTCGCCGACCATGATGATGTCCGGGTCGGCACGCAGGAAGGCACGCATGGCGGTGGCGAAGTCCAGCCCTGCCTTGCGGTTCATCTGCACCTGCCGCAGTCCCTTCTGGGTAATTTCGACCGGGTCCTCGGCTGTCCAGATCTTGGTATCCGGCGTGTTGAGGTGGCTCAGCACGGAATGCAGGGTCGTCGTCTTGCCGGAGCCGGTCGGGCCGCAGACGAAGAAGATGCCATAGGGCTTGGCGACGGTTTCCTTGAGTCGTTCCAGGTTGTCGGGCAGCAGGCCGAGTTTCTCGAGAGGAATCGGTTCGCCGGACTGCAGGATGCGCATGACGACATCTTCGAGGCCACCCGCCGTCGGCAGGGTGGCAACGCGAAGCTCGATGTCGGCCGGGCCGAACTTCTTGAACTTGATCTTGCCGTCCTGCGGTTTGCGGCGCTCGGAAATGTCGAGGTCGCACATGATCTTCAGACGCGTGATCAGCGCATTGCGGTAGCTCGACGGCACTTCGATGTAGGGGATCAGGCTGCCGTCCTTTCGGATGCGGATTTGCGTCTTTTCCTTGCCTGGACGCGGCTCGATGTGTATATCCGACGCACCTTTCTGGTAGGCATCGATAATGATTTTGTTGACCAACTTGACGAGTTCGTTGTCCGCGGCGGCGGAGGCGTCCGGGTTCTCGTCGTATTCGCCGCCCTCGTCGTCGCCGAGATCGGAGAGCAGGTCGCCGACAGAGCCGAGATCGCCGCCCGGCCCGTAGAACTGGTCGACCGTCTGTGCGAACTCTCGTTGCGTCGTGACGCGGTAGGCGAACTTCGATTTCGGAAACACGTTCTGCGCGATGTTGGACGTGCGCACGCGTTCCGGGTCGAGCGCAAGAATGACGATGCCTTCGGAGGTATCTTCGATCGGCAGCCAGTGGTGCTCTTCGACGTATTCGCGCTTGATGTTGCGCAGCAGGTCGATCGGCTTGAGGCGATCCGGCCGGAACGCCTCGTACGGCACGCGGAAGAACGCGGACAGTCCCTTGCCGATGACCGCAGGTTCGACGCCGAAGTCGGCGACCAGAACGTCTTCGATGCCAACGCCCTTGCGCCGCGCGGTGGCAGTCGCAGTTTCGAATTCGTGGGCCGAAATGACGGCATCGGTGATCAGCGCGTCGTATTTGGACTTCAGGACAGACGGCAGCCGCGAGCGCTGGGTGAGCGCGATCGCGAGCGTCTGCGCAAGGCCCTGGACACCTTCTTCGGCCATCAGCGAGAACGGCGTTCCGGGACGATGGTTGATGAGCTGGATCACGCCAAGCAGGTCATTGGACCCCTCGTCGATGACCGGCGCAACGAGCATCTGCTGCGTACGGTAGCCGGTACGCCGGTCGACCTCCTGCAGAAAACGCAACGAGGGCGAAATCGCCTTGAGCTCCGCGGCGTCATATACGTCGCGGATGTTGAGCAGCGCACGGTGGGTGCCGCTGTAACCAGCGATGCTCTGGTCGTTCAGCGGCAACCGGATGTCCTTGAACGATTTGAGACCGGTCTTGACCTTGGAGACGATCGCCTTGCAGTCCTCCGATACGATGTAGATCGTCAGGCGGTCCGCGCTGAACAGCGATGTGATCTCTTCGCCGAGTTCCAGAACGATTTCATCGATGTTCTGGGTGGCATGGACCTTGTTGGTAACACCCTGCAATGCCCGAAAGAATGCCAGGCGGCTGCCCATGTCCGCCACCGAGGGCGCAGCCTTGGGCGAATCTGCCTTGGAATCAACGCGTTTTGGTTCGCTCATTGGTCATCCATGCAAGCGATGGTGGGCAGGGCGCGGTGCTACGCCCCGAGTCACTAACGATACGCAAACGGACGAAGTTTAGCGCGCCCGTCCCTTGGCGGTCCAAAGACGAGAAAATCAGAGCGTGAAAACCTGATTTCCGCGCAACATGCGCGGGCTGAAATCGGCAGCTCGCAGACTCACTTCGTGCATGATGAGGTCGATCTGGCTAGGCTTGAGGTGGGTGATGTACACCTCAGGACGTGCTCGGAGATGCTCCAGCTCCCGTGCAAGCATCGATGGGTTGATATGCCGGGATCGCTCGGCCAGATCGGCATCAATGTCGGAAAATGCCGTCTCGATCACTAGGTATCGCAGGTCGGCAATCCGGTTGAGTGCCGCCCAGAGCGGCGCATGCGCGGTCGTGTCTCCCGTATAGGCGAACGTACCGGCACCGGCACCGATCGCGTAGCCGACTGCGGGCACAACGTGGTTGGCAGGCAGGACGGTCAGACGACGCGATCCGATGTCGACCACCTGTCCGACTTCGACGGGCCGGAATACCAGACTCGGAGACTCGGCCGACGGAATGGAGGAGAAATCTGGCCAGATGACCCAGTTGAAGATATTTTGCCGCAGCGCATCAATCGTTGCCTGCAAGGCCCATACGGTGATCGGGGCCTCGCGCATGTCCCCGACGGTATCGACCAGAAACGGGATGGACGCGATGTGGTCGAGGTGGGAGTGCGTCAGGAATATGTGATCGACAGACGCGAGTTCCGCGAGCGAAAGATCGCCCACACCGGTGCCGGCATCGATCAGGATGTCCCTGTCGACAAGCATGGATGTGGTACGGAGGTTCACCCCGCCGATTCCACCGCTGCAGCCAAGCACCCTGACTTTCATGTGTGAGGACATCATTTGAAGTCGAAGGCCACGACACCGTCCCAGTCGGCGGCGGGTGGTTCCATACGCAAACGCGCAATTCTCTCAAGATATAAAGCATACAACGCCCGGCCGGGTTCCCGCCGTGCCAAGTTTCTCATTTCGGCCTCGGCAGCCGTCCAGCGCTTGGCACGATAATGCGCCAGTGCCCCGTGCCAAGCCGAGAGCGACACCACTTCCGCGGCGTCGAGTTGGCTGCGCAGACCCAGCGGCTCAAAGATCGTAACGGCCGTGTCCTTGCCCTTGACCCTCACACGATCCAATTCGCGCCACGCAAACCCCCTCACAGCCTTTCGGGTCGCCTCGCCGACGATGATTCCCACACCATAGCTTCGCGTCAGCCCTTCCAGCCTCGACGCGAGATTGACTGCGTCGCCGATCACCGTATACGACTTGCGAACCATGGAGCCGAAGTCACCAACCGTCACCTGACCCGTGTTGATGCCGACGCCCATCTCGAGTGCAGGAAAGCCCCGTGCGACCAGGGATTCCGACAACCGGGCGATCTCGCGCTGCATCTCGATCGCCGCCCGGACCGCTTCCCGCGCGTGATTCGGGTCGGCCACCGGCGCCCCCCAGAACGCCATGACGGCATCGCCGATGAACTTGTCTACCGTACCGCGATAACGCCCGATCACGGCCGTCATTGCGGTCAGGAATTCTCCGAGCAGCATCGTCACCTCGCGCGGCTCCAGCCGCTCGGCAATCGAGGTGAATCCGCGCAAATCGCAGAATAGGACTGTGAGCTCCTTGCTCTGCCCCTCCATGCTGTAATGCTCGGGGTTGCGGCTCATCTCGACCACTAGTTCCGGCGGGACGTACTGGCCGAAAAGGCGCGCGAACTCGCGCCGCGAGCGTGCCTCGACGGTATAGCCCCAAGACATCTGGAGCGCAAGCAGCCCGATCACCAGCAGGAGGGATGATGCAACAGGCAGGGCGTAACCCAACCGCCATGCAACGAAATTGCCGCCGAGCAGCAGCGCCGCCATGCCAAGCGCGTTAAGCGCGGCACGCAGTGGACTCAGGCGAGGCAGCGTCACGCGCACGAGCGCGCCGACCACGATCAGGAGTACAACCTCGAATGCGGCACCCCATGCCGGTTGGCGCCGGATGGTTCCTTCCAGCATGCCCGACAGGAGGTTAGCGTGCATCTCAACCCCGACGAAGGTATTGCTGAGCGGGGTGACGCGCAGATCGAGCAGGCCACCAGCAGACGTGCCGACCAGTACGATCTTGTCGCGCAACATGTCGGGCACAAGCCGCCGTTTCGCCACGTCGGCAATCGACACATAGCGGAACGTGCCGGGCGGTCCTCGATACGGTATGAGCGCATTCGTCTCGTCGTCGATCGGAATGCGCCGGACCATTTCTCCCGTGCCGACCTGCAGCCACTCGAAGCGCCGATTCTCGAAAGCAGCAAGCCAACCCGCATGAGAATGCTCGAGCCTTACGCCGGACGCACCGTCGAGCAGGCGCAACATGGAAAGCGCCAGCGATTCATAGACTTCGTCCCCATATCGTGCGAGCAGCGGAACACGTCGCGAAACGCCATCCCGGTCGACGTCGACGTTGAAGTGCCCGGCCGCCGCGGCCGCCTGCTGGATCGAAGGCAAATTCGCGCCGTAGCTGGTGCGTTTTGCAACCCGAGACGGGAACTCGCCATAACCGGCAAGTGCCGGCGGCAGCTGCCCGTTCTCCCCGCCGGGCGGCTCCTGCGAGAAGAAATAACCCAGTGCGACCGGCCGCCCACGCAGCGAGTTGACGAACTTTCCATCACGATCGAATTCAGGCTTCAGCCGCTCGATCTCTTTCACCATTGACGGATAATTTTCCGACGCGATGCGGGCGACGCGGTCCAGCACGGCCATGCCCGGATCCTGGTCGGACCCGGCGAACACAACGTCGAAGCCAACTGCCCGTATCCGATAAGACTCGAACAGGATATCGACGATCTCCGCCATGAGGTCACGCCGCCAGGGCCAGCGCCCGAGTTCTGCGAGAGACCTGTCATCGATATCGACGATCACGATGCGATCATCCGGGGTTTGCGGTGCAAAAATCCGCGACTTGATGTCGTAGAAGACCGCGTCCGTCTGGCTTACGAATCGCAGATCGAACAGGCGGGCGGCATGCCCGAGCAGCGCCCCGAGCACACACAGCGCAAGGGCGAATGTCACTGCCTGCTGGGCACGATTGCCGAATCTCATGAGAGCGTCAGCCCGATCCGCTGCCGCGACGACCGGCAGGGGAACGTTGCCCCGAGAGCGTCAGGCTTTCAGGACGAATTCCATCCTCACGCCAGCGAGTTCAATCACGTCGTGATCCGCAAGGGGATAGGCTTGGGCATCCAGCGTTCGTCCATTGACGACGGGAAAATGAGCGCCTTCGACATGAGTGAGGAAGTAGCCCTGGGGCCTGCGCGTGATGACCGCGACCTGAACCCCCGGTTTGCCGAGGGTGGTCAGTGTCTTGGAAAGCTCCAGCGATTTTCCGGCATTTCCGCCCGAAAGGATCCTGACCGACCCGATCGCGGACGACTGCGGACTGGATGCCATGGTCGAATACTCGGTGGTCGGCCTCATTCCCACTTGGGTATCGGTCGGCGACCGCGGCACCGGAGCCTGCCCCGAGACAGCGGGCGCCGGAATATCCAGCGGCGGGGACTTCTCATACTCGGCGCTGGCAGGCGCAACGGCATCTGCGACGAATTTCAGTCGGTACTTTCCGAGTTCTACGACGTCATTGTCCTTGAGAAAATGCTTCTTGACCGGTTGCCCATTCACGTACGTGCCATTGGTGCTGTTCAGATCCTCGAGGAAGGAATCCTTGAGAATAGTCACGATTGCCGCATGCTCTCCACTGATCGCAAGATTGTCGATCTGGATGTCGTTGTGCGGCTTGCGGCCGATACTGGTCCGCTCCTTGGTCAGAGCGATCTCCTTCAGAACCAGACCATCCATGCTCAGTATCAACTTGGGCATTTCAATCTTCCACTCATCTGAACCAGGCCAGCAGACGCGCGAGCAATCCGCGCGATGCAGGATACTCGTGCGCGATCCGGATCAGGATCACCGATACGTTGTCCCGCCCGCCGTTTTCGTTCGCCTGCTGAATCAGGCGGGCTGCGGCATCCTCCGGGTCGTCGGCATATTTCCCCACGATATGGGCGATTTCACCGTCGCAAACCATGTCGTTCAAACCGTCCGAGCATAGCAGGTAAATGTCGCCCGGCGTTGTGTCGAAATCGCGTATCTCGGCCTGTACCGCGGGGTCGACGCCAAGAGCCCGGGTCACCAGATTGCGGTTCTGGGACAACCTGGCCTCCTCCAGGGTGATCATGCCGCTATCGATCTGCTCCTGCAGGAGGGAGTGATCCCGGGTAAGTTGCTCCAGCCGGCCCTCGCGAAACCGGTAAGCGCGCGAATCGCCAATATGCGCGAACGTGACGGCATTGTCATAGAACAGCCCCATTACCAGTGTGGTACCCATTCCGGCATACTGCGGCTGGCTTTGCGCCGCCTCGTAGATGGCAGAGTTCGCTGAAGCGACGTGCGATTCAAGCAGCGCCTGGGCATCGGCCCGCACCGCAAGACCATTCCGCTGTAGTCGCCGGGTGGCAATCGATTTTTCCAGCTCTCCGCCGAGCAGGCTGATCGCCATCCCCGCGGCGACTTCTCCGGCGTTGTATCCGCCCATGCCGTCAGCGAGCACGATCAACCCGCTCGATGCACTGACGAACACTGCGTCCTCGTTGTGGGTACGCACCATCCCCGCATCGCTGCGCGACGCGATCACGAGGCAGTTCGACAGGTTCTCGTCGGACATGCGATTACCTGCCTCTGCAGCGAGTGGATGGAACTACGGCACGGTCGTCAGCTTGGACGTTCAAGCCGGCCGGATAACGCGAATCTCCTTTGGACACCCTGCCGTCCCCAGCATCTAGCGGACTGCAAGCAGTTCAACTGCAGCCCAGGATTGTTGTATATCGCCGATAACGGAGATCAATCTGCTATGCATTGTTGTGCCATTGCCCCTGCCTCGTCAAATGCATGAGGAATTCAGAACGGCAACTCGGTACCTAGCCCCCGTTCCCGCGCAAGCTCCAGCACGCGCATGCCCAGCGCGACGTCCTGAACGGCCATCCCCTGGGACTCGAAGAGCGTGATATCCGAGGATTTCCGACGACCGACGCGGCATCCCGCGATAATCTCACCGATTTCGATCAGCTGCCCCTCGCACAGACGTCCCTTCTCGAGAGCAGGCAACAGGTCGCCCGCTTCACGCAATGCGGTTGCCCTCGAATCAACGACCACCGCGGATGCCCGCCGGATCGTTGCTTCATCGATTTCGCGGCGAATCAAAGAATTCGAGCCGGCAGCGACAATATGCGCGCCTTCGGCAACCCAATCGGCCACAAAAAGAGGGTTCGTCGCGGTCGTGATCGTTATGATCACATCTGACCCGCGGACGACCTCCTCCGGGTTCTGCGCTGGACAGACCGGACATTTCATTCTCCGGATCATTTCGTCGCAAAACCGCTCGAGCCTGCCTCTGTCGCGTGAGTAGACCTTGACCTCGCTGATCGGGCGAACAAGACACGCGGCCTCGATCTGGCTGCGGGCTTGCCAGCCCGAGCCGAAAACCCCCAGCACGCGTGCATTCTCGCGTGCCAACCACTTGATCGACAGGCCGCCCATTGCGCCAGTCCGCATCATTCCGAGGAGATTCGCCTCAATGACGGCGAGCTGGCGACCAGTCTTCTGGTCATAAAGGTGAACCTGAAATCGGTTCCCTTCTCGGCTGGACGTGTACACCTTGTAACCGAGCACACCTTCGGACGGCAACGCGCCCTGCAGAATGTGCATCGTCGCCGACGGCAAGCGAGTCCGTTGACGCGGAACATCGATCGCCGTTCCCTCCCCATGCGCGCGATGGGCCGCCTCGACGGCATCAAGGGCAAGCGCGATGTCGACCAGTTGTTCGACGTCTAATTCGCTGAGAAATAGCGCCATCGCACCGAGTTCCGCTCAAAGTACCTCGCGTTCCACGACGCCCCGGCTGCGTCGAGCCAGCACGTGGCCTATGGCGACGACGCAGGCGGCGCCCGCAATACCGGAGATTGTCGCCAGACCGGGCATGTAAGGCTCGACCCAGGCATGGAGGAGTTGGTCTTCAACGATCATTTCCCCGGCTACGAACCCTAGCAAACCGGCACCAAGCGTGACGACTATCGGATATCGTTCCATCAGCTTCATGATCAGCTGGCTGGCGAGCACGATCAGCGGAATGCTCACCGCCAATCCGAAGACGAGCAGCACGAGACTACCCTTGGCTGCAGCGGCAACGCCGATCACATTGTCCAGGCTCATGACGAGATCGGCCACAATCACGGTTCGGATCGCCCCCATCAAATGCTCGCTCGCGGCAACTTCCGAGCCGTCATCCGCCTCCGGAACGAGAAGCTTGATTCCGATCCAGAATAAAAGAACGCCGCCGATCACCTTGAGCCATGGAAGCTGGAGCAGTCCGACCGCAAAATAGGTCAGAACCACGCGCAATATCACCGCCCCGAATATGCCCCAAAAAATACCGAGCTTCTTTTGCTTCGGTGGCAAATCTCGACATGCGAGAGCAATCACCACTGCATTATCGCCGCTCAGGACGATGTTGATGAGGATGATCTCCACTGCCGCCACCCAGAACTGGGGTGTTCCAAACTCCAGCATCTTTACTGATTCCCGATAGTGATGGTCAACGCGACCCGTGCGCGATTTTATTGGAAACCAGCGTGTCGCACCCGTGAATCGGGAAAACCCGCACTGCGGAGGTCACCAGGCACGCTCTGCAACAAAAAAGAAGCCCGCACAGGGCGGGCTTCTCGAGCGGCGCGTCCGCCGGATTCAGAGCAGCGACTTCAGCAGGCGCCCCATTTCCGACGGATTGCGCGTCACCTTGAAGCCACACTCTTCCATGATCGCGAGTTTGGCATCGGCCGTATCGGCGCCGCCCGAAATCAGCGCCCCGGCATGGCCCATGCGCTTGCCGGCCGGCGCCGTGACCCCCGCGATGAAGCCGACGATCGGCTTCTTCATGTTGGCCTTGCACCATTGCGCCGCTTCGGCCTCATCCGGACCACCAATTTCCCCGATCATGATCACTGCATCGGTGTCGGGGTCGTCGTTGAACGCCTTCATCACGTCGATGTGCTTGAGTCCATTGATCGGATCGCCTCCAATACCAACTGCAGACGACTGTCCCAGTCCTATCTCTGTCAGCTGCGCAACCGCCTCATAGGTCAGCGTCCCCGAGCGGGAGACTACACCGATACGCCCCTTGCGGTGAATATGGCCCGGCATGATGCCGATCTTGATTTCGTCCGGTGTAATCAGGCCCGGACAATTCGGCCCCAGCAGAAGCGTCTTCTTGCCGCCCGCAGCCTCCTTGGCTTTCATCTTGTTGCGCACGACCAGCATGTCACGCACCGGAATGCCTTCCGTGATGCAGATCGCCAGATCGAGATCCGCTTCGCAGGCCTCCCAGATTGCCGCGGCCGCACCGGCAGGGGGCACGTAAATAACCGACACCGTCGCACCGGTCTGCGCCTTGGCTTCCTTCACCGACGCGAAGATCGGGATATCGAAGATCTTCTCACCAGCTTTCTTCGGGTTGACGCCGGCAACGAAGCAGTTCTTTCCGTTGGCATACTCCTGGCACTTCTCGGTGTGGAACTGCCCGGTCTTGCCGGTGATGCCCTGGGTGATGACCCGGGTGTCCTTGTTGATCAGAATCGACATTATTCGTTTCCCCCGGGTTACTTGACGGCCGCGACGATCTTCTCGGCGGCCTCGGCCATGGTGTCGGCCGCGATGATCGGCAGGCCGGACTCTGCAAGGATTTTCTTGCCCAGGTCCTCGTTGGTCCCCTTCATGCGCACCACCAGCGGCACCGAAAGGTGCACTTCCTTGGCCGCAGCAACGACGCCGGTTGCGATGGTGTCGCAACGCATGATGCCGCCGAAGATGTTGACGAGGATGCCCTTGACCTTAGGGTTCTTGAGCATGATCTTGAAAGCTTCGGTCACCTTCTCGGTCGTGGCGCCGCCACCGACGTCGAGGAAGTTGGCCGGCTCTGCACCATAGAGCTTGATCGTGTCCATCGTCGCCATCGCAAGGCCGGCGCCATTGACCAGGCAACCGATGTTGCCGTCGAGCGAGATGTAGGCGAGATCGAACTTGGAAGCCTCAATCTCCGCCGGATCTTCCTCGTCCAGGTCGCGGAAAGCGACGATATCCTCATGGCGGAACAGCGAATTCGAATCGAAATTGAACTTGGCGTCGAGCGCCTTGATGTTGCCGTTGCCTTCGAGGATCAGCGGATTGATCTCGGCCAGCGAGGCGTCGGTTTCCATGTAGCAGGTATAGAGCTTCTTGAACGCGTCGACGGCCTGTGCCTGCGATGCTTCAGGGACGCCAATGCCCTTGGCAAGTTCGAGCGCCTGTGCATCGGTCAAACCGACGAGCGGATCGACGAAGACTTTGATGATCTTTTCCGGCGTCTTGTGGGCGACTTCCTCGATGTCCATGCCGCCTTCGCTCGAGGCCATCATCGCAACCTTCTGGGTTGCACGATCGGTCAGCGCAGCGACATAGTATTCCTTCTTGATATCGGCGCCTTCCTCGATCAACAGGCGTCGCACCTTCTGACCATCAGGTCCGGTCTGATGCGTCACGAGTTGCATGCCGAGAATCGAGCTTGCGTAGGACTTGACCTCGTCGAGCGACTTGGCGACCTTGACACCGCCTCCTTTGCCACGCCCGCCGGCATGGATCTGCGCCTTGACGACCCAGATCTTCCCCCCCAGTTTCTGCGCTGCGCTCACCGCCTCGTCGACGGAAAAGCACGGAATGCCGTTCGGTGTGGTAACACCAAACTTGCGCAGAATTTCCTTCGCCTGATACTCATGGATTTTCATGCGTGTTCCTTGCTGATCAAAGCTTCGTTGATAGACGCCGGCTGCGGTCGAATCCCTCGGGCTTCCGCGCCGGTCTGTGAATGCGGCAGGTTCATTGTGTGAATCTCTGGCCGCTCACTTCTCCGCGATGCCGGCGAACGTACGGGCGCCGGACTGTCCCCGTCGTGGATTCCTGGAAATGACACCAAATGAGCAAGGGCGAACCGACACCGGTCGTGCCGGCGAGATCATCAGCGCACTCCCCAATTCCCTTCGCTGGCGAAACAGCGCCAAATTACCCGGTCGAACATGCCCTCCGGTGCACCACGAGGTCGGCACCTGATCAGCGCGACATCGCGGCGCCCGTCCGAGTGTTCGGTCTGAAGCGAGTTCCATGAGAACGCCACAAAGACCGTCGGAGATTGCCCGGTCGGACAGGGCGGCGGTTCCGGAAAGAGCGGACGCACGACTGAGCCGATGTTCCCGCGCAGCAAACGCGGAGGATCGCTTCATAAAGCGGAAACGCTTCGCGACAGTCAGCGGAAACGGCATGGGCGTGCGGTTCGAACTCTGGGTTTGAGTAGCGAGGCCTGATCCTGCCCCGTAAGCAGGCGCCTGTGACAAGCTCGCGATTCTACCACAGGGCGATACGAATTGTGCACCGCGGCATCATTGGCCACCCTTCATCAATCGCCAGGATCGGTGCCGAAATCCCGCGGGTGCGTGGGCGACGAGGACCGACAGAAACAGGATCAGCCAGAACAGGACCGGCGCGTGGTCCGCGTCGAGAGCCAGCCATGCGACCAAAACCAGCTTGGCGGCAACCCAGCCGCCGGCGACCTGCCGGAGGTAATCAGGGTTGGTCAGCATATCGAGCACCACCATCGCGATTCCAGAGCCGAGCAGCAAACAGGGAAAACCAAGGCTCGCGTCCGCCCCGAGCAGACCGGCGCCGGTACCGACGAGGCCGGCAATATGCAACGCCCTGAATAGATTCAGCAACCAGCGCCGCAGCAGATGGCGGTTACGAAGTGGATGGCTCAAGTTATTTCTCGAAGGGCCGTAAAAAGCCTGATGATGCCGTGGTCCGGACTCAACGCGAAGCCCCCGGGCTTACGAATCTTGGATTTCGACCGATGCCGCACGTGTGCGACGTTGACGACAGTGTCGAACATTCTTCATCGGCGATACCATGCCAAAAACCCTGTCGTCGCCTTTTTCCATTCGAACGTGAGCTTTCTACCGGTAGTTTCTGCAACCGCGTGACGAAACAGAAATCTCGGAAACCTGGCCCCCCCCTGCGCGAGATTGCAGATGCCCCGCCTTCTGCGGCCGCACTCCGGAACAAGCCGGCGCGAAAGCTCAGCGGACCCTGCGCGGCGCCTCCGGTCCGAGGGACGCCGTCGGACACGTCGTCCCTGCTCGCCTCGATTGCCGTTAGATTCGTGCATGCGGCAGACGATGACCTGCATGTCGCGACAGCCCAATCAATGGGCGAATTGTGCGACTGCCTCGCAGCCGATTTCGGTGCCGCCTTGTTCGTCGCCGGAGATCGTATCGACTGGTGCGAAAGCTGCACTTGGTCGCAGCGTCCCGACCAGGAGTTCATCGCACGTGACCAAATGCCGCCGGCAGGGGTTATCGACTGGTTGCGTCGAAAGGTTGCCGAGGCCCATGCCATCGAACTGCCCGCCGCGAACCCGCCCTCATCCGAAGACTTTGCCGGGCTAGAGTGGCTGAGGTCTCGCGGCGCATCGTCCCTCCTTTGCGCACGACTCGCTCACGGGTCGGAAAGTCTCGGGATGCTGATCCTGGCCCGCGAAGCCGGAAACGGACACTGGAGCCGCCAGGACATCCAGACCACGACTGCCGTTGCAAACCTGTTTTCGACCGCGCACGAACGACGAAAACTCCACCTCCAGATGAGCCGTCGCTTGCAGTTCGAGTCGCTCGTTGGAGAAGTCGCAAGCAATCTGCTTAGAACACCGTCCAACTTGCTGGACACGAGCATCGAGGGGGCACTTTGCCGTTTGGCCGAGTATCTTGCGGCTGAACGCGCCGTAGTCATCCTGCTATCGTCCGACGGCAGCCGTTTCGGCGTTTCCCACGAGTACTGCGACCCTGCCCGGGTTGCCGTGCGGGAAACGCTGCAAGATCTGCCGCTGGCGGATTTCGTCGATCCTTCGAATCGCAAAGCGCTGTTCGGCAAGAATGCTTCAATCGCCTCGGAGCGGCAGAGCATTCCAGAAACCGCAGCCCAGCTCCGCATCCTGTTCGACGCATTCGGCATCGAGTCGACGCTCGGTGTTCCGCTGATTCTCGGATCCGAAGTCGTCGGGGCAATCGTAGTGGGGCGAACGACTGCTGTAGCCGAGTGGAACGCCCAGGAGATCGCGCTGCTGCGTGCGTGCGCAGACATCATCATCACGACAATCCAGCGTCTGCGCATCGAACAGGCTTTGCGTGAGTCCGACGAAAAATTCTCGCGCACGTTTCTCGCCATGCCGGATGCCGTCGCGATCAGCGATTTCGAGAGCGGCGTCATCGTGGACGCCAACCCGGCTTTCGAGACCACGACCGGTTTCGCGCTGCAGGATGTGCTTGGCAAGCCGGCCCTGACGACCGGCGTCTGGAACGATCCGGATGATCGGGCCCAACTGGTTCGGGACGTCACGCGCCATGGCGTCGTCCGGAACCGCGAGGCCGGTTTGCGGCATGCCGACGGGAGATTGATGGACGCTCTGGTGTCTGCCGTCCGCATCGAACTGCGCGGGCGCCCCTACCTCTGCATCGTCATGCGCGACGTGACGGAAAGCAAGGCTGCCGAGGTGGCCCTGCGCTCGGCCGAGGCGGCTTTGCGCGAACTCAATCTCGATCTGGAAGAACGGGTCCGCAGCCGCACCGCGGAGCTTGAAACATCATTGCGCGAACTCGAGAGTTTCAGCTACTCCGTGTCGCACGACCTGCGCTCGCCGCTGCGCGGAATCAATGGCTTCGCGAGCTTGCTCACAGAAGACTATGGCGATCGTCTCGACGACACCGCCCGGGAGTACCTGAGGCGGATCGCCAGCGCAACGGTCAGGATGGGCGATCTGATCGACGAGTTGCTCGACCTGGCGCGGATCTCCCGTGTTCCGATGCGCAAGTCGCGCGTCGATATTGCGGCGATGGCAAAGGTCATCCTCGCGGAACTCGCCGAGATCGAACCCGGACGCAATGTCGTCGTGACCATCGGCGACATCCCGCCCGCATCGGCAGACCGCGGGTTGATGCAAATCGCGATATCCAACCTGATCGGCAATGCGTGGAAGTTCACCGGACATGCACCGGAAGCACGCATCGAGGTCGGATTTCGGAACCTCGACGGCGAACGACAATATTTCGTCAGCGACAACGGTGCGGGGTTCGACATGGACAACTACCCGCTGCTGTTTCGCCCGTTCAGTCGCCTGCATCGGCCGTCCGAATACCCCGGAACGGGCATTGGATTGGCGACGGTTGCGCGCATCATCCAGCGTCACGGCGGCAGGATCTGGGCCGAGGGCGCAACCGGATGTGGCGCTACCTTCTACTTCACCCTCGCATGAGCGCGAGTCGCGTCAGATCCCGATCGTGCCGGCGGGCAAGGACAGCCTGCGCAATCACCGCCCCCAACAAGGCCATCGCCATGTCGGCCTGGGTGTCGAAGGAATCACCCTGGGTGCCAAGAAACTCGTCGGCCCCCTGTCCCATGATTACCGCCGACAGCCACTCGATCAACTCGTAGGTCGCGCTGATCGCGAGGCAGACGCAGACAACCAGAAAGGCGAGCCATTTGCCGGGGCGCAAAGGCGAGCGGCGCAACAGGATCTCGCGGGCCGCAATCGCAGGCACGAAGCCCTGCGCGAAGTGGCCGAGTCGGTCGTATGGATTGCGCGCGAGATCGAGCCAATCCTGCATCCAGAACCCAAGTGGCACGCGCGCGTAGGTGTAGGCGCCCCCGTAGATCAGAATCAAGGCATGGATCGCAAGCAGCGCATAGAGCAGATGAGACAATGGAAAGGTGCGGCCCGTGGCAAGCAGCAACGGAATCCCTATCACAACAGGCGCCACCTCGAGCAACCAGGTCAGGCGGTCGTGAGGGTGTACGCCGGAAACCGCCAAGGCAACCGATACCACGCCCAGCGCAACCCAGGGGACAAGCGACCGACCAGTTTCCATGCAACGCCGACCTCATGAATGATGACACGGGATGCGAACCGGCTCCCCGCGGACTCTCCGGACGACGGCACGGCCGTGCCAAATAGGTCGAGGGCTCCGAAGAGTCCGCGCGCCACACTTGCGGCGGCACGCCATCCGGATCGGCCGGATGTTCGCATGAATTCTGGAATCCCGACGCAACCCCGCGTGTTTACTTGTGATTTTCGGTAATATTGCGCGGCGATTGCGCAACCACCGGGCCTATAATGCGTGGTGGAGTCCGGATGATCGGTATTACGCAAGCATCGATTCGGGCGATAAAGTTCAGAAAGAATGCAAAAGCATGCTTCGTAGCCGTCTCCTGCCCGGTCTTGCGCTCGCTTTCATCTCGATGGAAGGGCATGCACTTGGCATCGGCGAGATCGTCGATCAGCCCCGGCTCGGCGAGCGCCTGCGCATCGAATTGCGCCTGCATGCCGACGACGAACCGATAGACCCGTCCTGCATTCGGCTGTCGCCCGGCGACGGTGGCGATGACCTGCCTTGGGTGCGCAGCGCGCGGTTGCGGGTCAAGGGCGGGGTGCGCCCTGCCCTGATCGTCGAGTCCAACGAAGTGGTGACCCAACCGATTTACATGCTCGGCCTGCGACTCGGCTGCGGGGCCGAGGTGCGTCGCGAATTCGCAATGATGCCGCAGCCGCCTGTCGAACTGCCAAGTGCTGCGTCGACACATGCGCCGACCCCGAATGCGCCGGGACGGTCGGCGGCCGTAGAGGTTGCCCCCGGAAATAGCAACGACGACCGCGGCGGCTGGACCATCGTCGCGGGCGAAACGCTCGCCAGCATCGCGGCCGCCTTGTTCCCCGACAGCGCACGTAGCCAGAAAAGTTTCGTGCGCGAGACGGTACGCGCCAATCCGCGGTTGTTCGCAACCGTCACGGACCCCGCCAATCACCCGCTGCCTGCGGGCGAAACCCTGATGCTGCCGGGAAGCGGAACACGGACGCCCGCCCCGACTCGGGCAGCGCGGCCGCCCGCTCCGCGCACGTCCGGCGAAGTTCGCGCGCCGCGGGACGCCCAAGCCACTGCCGAATCCCGCCCGTCGGCCCGGCGGCCGGAGCCGGTAAGAAACAGCGAAGATCGGCTGATGGTTGCCTCCGGTTCGGCCAGCGAATCCGGGCTGAAGTTCTCGACCTTGCTCAACGATACGCGGTCGCGCGGGCTGAGCGAGGAACAGCGCGAAAAGCTGAGACAGGAACAACGCCTGATCGCCCAACTCGACGAGAAGATCATCGCTTCGCTCGCACTGGCCGAAAAAATTCGCAACATGGAGGATTACCTGGAGAAGCTCCAGGGAGACATGTCGCGTCTCGACCAGCAGATCAGGGGCGCCAGCGGCGCCGCAACGGCGGGTCCGTCGGCACCGCCGCCTGCCTCGGCAACCGCGGCGGAGTCCGCTCCGGCTCCAGCGCCAGCCCAATCCGCCGTCGAAACAACCAAGGTCGCTCCCAAGCCTGCAACGAAAACATTTGTCGAGGACGAAGGAATCGACTGGAGGGTTTATGGCGGCATCGCTGCCGTCCTTGCGCTGCTTGGCGCGCTGTGGTGGTGGCGCCGCCGCCAATCGGCCGACGACGGGTTTGCCCCTGATGTCGAGCCCGTTCCAGAGCCGGTCGAAACGGAAATCCCGCCGTCCGTGCCGGCGGTCGAAAAGACGCTGGCGCAGCAGGTTCCGACACAGCGCGTCGAACTCGCCACGCCGCTGGAACTCGAACTGGAACAGCCGTCCGAACCGGAATCCAAGATTGCAGTCGCCGAGCACGACTCCGCGCTCGAGCTGGCGGAAATCATGCTCTCCTTCGGCCGCGTCCAGGGCGCGGCACAGACTTTGACCGATTACATCCACAGCAATCCCAAACAGGCGATCCGTCCCTGGTTGAGGCTGCTCGAGATCTACCACGGCGCAGGCATGCAGAAGGAATTCGACGCCGTAATGGATCAATTCCACCAGAACTTCAATGTGCAGTCGGTCAGCTGGAGCGACTACGGACGAGAACTGTCGCGCACCTCGATTGAGGGCATGCCGCACCTGATCCAGGAAGTGATCGCGAGCTGGCCGTCGCGTGGCTGCCTGGAACTTCTGCAGAACTACCTGCTCGACAATCGCGAGGGCACGCGCAGCGGTTTCCCGCTTTCGATTGCCGACGATATCGCGACGCTGGTCGGCATTCTCGAATCCCGACACATCAGCGGCGCACAATCCGCGGCTGGCTGATAGCGTAAGGCACCGATCGATCAGACCGGGTTGTCGATATCGATAAATTCGCAGGCAATGCCTGCGTTCCGGGTCAAATGCTCACCCAGGGACCGAACGCCGAAGCGCTCTGTTGCATGATGCCCGGCAGCGATGAACGGCACGCCGGACTCCCGCGCCAGATGTACAGTCTGCTCGGAAATTTCCCCGCTCACGAACATCTCGGCCCCAGCGGCGATCGCCTGCTCGAACAAACCCTGCGCGCCGCCGGTGCACCACGCCACGCGCACCGGCTTGCGCGTGGCGTCGCCGACCAGCATCGCTTCGCGACCGAGGCGCGCCGCGATCTGGTCACAATGCGCCCGCGCCGATAACAGGGCCCCACCCGAAGGCTCGCCGACGCAGCCGATGTCCTGATCGCCGAATCGGCCGGTTGTTTGCCAGCCCATTGCACGTGCAAGGCCGGCGTTGTTGCCGAGATCGGGGTGCGCGTCGAGCGGCAGGTGATAGGCATACAGGTTGATGTCATGCGCGAGCAGGCGCGCCAGCCGCGACTTGCGCGTGCCGGTCACGGTGCCATCCTCACCGCGCCAGAACCAGCCGTGATGCACAATGATGGCGTCGGCATCACGCTCGATGGCCGCGTCGAGCAGTGCGAGGCTGGCCGTGACGCCGCAAACCGCGCGGACAATCTCGCCTCGACCTTCCACTTGCAGGCCGTTTGGGCAATAATCCCTGAAGCGTGAGGCATCCAGCAGATCATTCAGGTATCGTCGAAGCTCATCTCGCTGCATCTGCGCCACCGAATCCCTTTCGTCCTCTCGAGTTCCGCTCTGAATTATGCGCCGCTTGTGGCTGATCTTCGCGCAGGCCGTCACCGTTGCACTGGCCCTGCTGTTCGTGGTTTCGACCCTGAAGCCCGAATGGATATCTCAAACACCCCAGATCGTGACGCTCGCGCCGAGCGTTCCGCCTGCCGCCCTGCCGAAGGTGGCGGCGCCGGCCGTCGCGACGACCGTCACGTCCGACGAAATGAAGTCGGTTTCCTATGCTGCCGCTGCCGGTAAGGCCCTGCCCTCGGTGGTTCATATCTTCACCAGCAAGGAGGTGAAGCCGCAGCGCCAGCCGTTTGCCAACGACCCCCTGTTCCGGCACTTCTTCGGCGACCGCTTCGACTCGCGGCCACAGCGCACGTCCGGCCTCGGCAGCGGCGTAATCGTCAGTCCCGAGGGCTACATCCTGACCAACAACCACGTCATCGAAGCGGCCGACGAGATCGAAGTCGCGCTCAATGATGGGCGAAAGCTACGCGCCCGGACGGTGGGCGTGGATCCGGATACCGACCTTGCCGTGCTCAAGGTGCAATCGGTCGACGCGCTGTCTGCGGTGACGCTCGCGCCTGCCGGTTCGGCGCATGTCGGCGACGTCGTGCTGGCAATCGGCAATCCGTTCGGCGTCGGGCAGACGGTCACCATGGGCATCGTCAGCGCGCTGGGGCGCACGTCGCTGGGCATCAACACCTTCGAGGACTTCATCCAGACAGACGCGGCGATCAACCCCGGCAATTCCGGCGGCGCATTGGTCGATTCCAACGGCAACCTGATCGGCATCAACACCGCGATCTACTCCCGTTCCGGCGGCTCGCTCGGCATCGGTTTCGCGATTCCGGTCACGCTGGCGCGCAGCGTGATGGACCAGATCATCCGCACCGGCTCGGTCACGCGCGGGTGGATTGGCGTCGAAGTGCAGGAGATCACGCCGGAACTGGCTGAGTCGTTCGGCCTGTCGACCACCGAAGGCGCACTGATCGCCGGCGTGATGCGCGGCGGGCCGGCCGACGCGGCAGGCATCCGCCCCGGCGATGTGCTGGTCGGCGTCGCCGACAAGTCGGTGCGGGACAGCCACTCGATGCTCGACCTGGTGGCGTCGCTGCCGCCCGGCGCGTCGACAAAGGTACGCGTGCTGCGCGACCGCCAGGTGCGCGAAATGGACGTGCAGATCGGCAAGCGTCCCGCGCTGCGCAACGAGGGCTGAACGAGGCTCTTGCGACACCTGTCCTGGGGGTCGCACGGATTGGCGGTCTTCAGGGCATATGCCACCACTGCCGCATGGTCATTACCCCGTAGGCCGACATGCCCCAAGACGTCCAGTCCATGCGGGTTTCCGGCCAGCCTCCCAAGAAGATGCCGGTTACCCGGTCGAGCTTTCCGGCGCCGTCTCGGCGGTTCGAGGCTTGACGAAGCGGGCGACGATCAAGCCGAGCTCGTAGAGCAGACACAAGGGCACCGCAAGCAGGATCTGCGACATGACGTCGGGCGGCGTAACGACCGCGGCGATGATGAAGGCCCCCACGATCACGTAGGGTCGCGCCTCCCGCATCTTCTCCAGCGGCACGATGCCGAAACGCGCCAGCACGATCACCACCACCGGCACCTCGAAGGTGACGCCGAAGGCCACGAACATCGTCATCACGAATGCCAGGTATTGCTCGATGTCCGGCGCCGGCGTGATGCTCTTGGGCGCGAATTCGGCAATGAACTTGAACACGGTGTTGAAGACGAAGAAATAACAGAACGCCATGCCGAGGATGAACAACACAGTGCTGGCAACGACCAGCGGCAGCACCAGCTTCTTTTCGTGCGCATAAAGGCCCGGCGCGACGAAGGCCCATGCCTGGTAGAGCACCACCGGCAGGGCAAAGACGAAGGCCACCATCAGCGTCACCTTGACCGGCACGAAGAACGGCGTCACCACGCCGGTTGCGATCATCTTGGTGCCTTCCGGCAGCGTATGGATCATCGGCTGTGCCAGCAGATCGTAGATCTGGCCGGCGAACGGCATCAGGCAGATGAACACCAGGAGCACCGCGCCGAAGGCGCGCAGCAGCCGGTCGCGCAACTCGACCAGATGCGAGATGAAGGTTTCTTCGTTGCCAGTGCTCATGTCAGGGTTGGCCGGCCGCCGGGCGCGGGGCGCTTTCCAAGCCCAGCTCCATCTGCGGCGAGGGCTCGGCCACCTGCGGCGTCATCTCCGGCAGCGGCCCCGCGTGCAGGGTCGGCTCAGCCAGGGGGTCGGGCAGGGTCGCGGCCACGTCGGCGGAAGCAGGCGGCGCGTGTTCGGCTGGCGTTTCGCCGGACAAGGAACGGTTGAGATCGGATTCGACTGCCGTCAGTTGCTTACTGACCGTGGTTTCGAGATCGCGCGCGGAATTCTCCATCTCCAGGCGCATCTTCTTGAGCTCTTCGAGCTGGATCTCGCGGTTGATGTCCGCCTTGACGTCGTTGACGTAGCGCTGGAGCCGGCCGAGCAGGTGGCCGGCGGTACGCGCGACCTTGGGCAGGCGTTCGGGCCCGAGCACCACGAGTGCCACGACGGCAATCAGCATCAACTCGGAAAAGCCGATGTCGAACATGGACTAGGTCTGCGGTAGCTGGGTCGGGACAGGAAGGGCGCTGAACAAGCGGCGTTCGGTCGGGGCGGCCTGCCTCGGGAAGACGGGCGACCCCGCGCCCCCGGGGTCGCACTGCCGATCAGGATCGGGTCTTTTCCTTCACTTCGACGTCGATCGTGTTGCCAACCTGCGGCGGCACTTCGGCGGCCTTGTCGCCCTCCTTCATGCCGTCCTTGAATCCGCGCACCGCGCCGCCGAGGTCGGCCCCGATGTTGCGCAGCTTCTTGGTACCGAATACCAGCATCACGATGACCAGAACGATCAACCAGTGCCAAATGCTGAACGAACCCATGATGAACTCCTAATGTCCGACCATCGGGCCCGGGATCGGCTCCGGGCCACCGAGGACGTGAATGTGCAGATGATACACCTCCTGCCGACCCACCCGTCCCGTGTTGACAATGGTGCGGAAGCCGTCGTTCAGCCCCTGCTCGCGCGCCAGTTTCGGGATGGCCGCCATCATCCCGCCGAGCAGGCCGGCGTCGGCGTCGGTGCATTCGGCCAGCGATTCGACGTGACGCTTCGGAATGACCAGGAAGTGCACCGGGGCATGCGGCCGGATGTCGTGGAAGGCGAAGATGTCGTCGTCCTCGTAGACCTTCTTCGAGGGAATCTCGCCGCGCACGATCTTGCAGAAAATGCAGTTGTCCATCGCTTCCTCTCCCCGCCTGCCTGCGTTCCGTTACGTTTGGACTCTAGCCCGCGGTGCGGCTTTTCTTTTCGTCGACACCCGAAATCCCCTCGCGGCGACGGAACTCGGACATCACGTCATCGACCGACAGGCCGAACTGCGCCAGCAGGACCATGCAGTGGAACCACAGGTCGGTCACTTCCCACACCAGGTGCAGGCGATCGCCGTCCTTCGCCGCCATGATGGTTTCCGCCGCCTCTTCGGCGACCTTCTTGCAGATCGCGTCGGTGCCCTTGGCGTAGAGCCCGGCCACATAGCTGGACTCGGGGTCGGCGTTCTTGCGCTCGGTCAGCGTGGCCTGCACGCGGTGTATCACTTCCAGATCGATCATCAAAGACTCCATCAATGCGAATAATTCTGTGGTTCAGGACTTGTAGATCTCGCCGGGATCCTTGAGCACCTGTTCAACCGCCTCCCACTTGCCGTCTGCGAGACGATGGAAGAAGCAGCTGTGGCGGCCGGTGTGGCAGGCGATGTCGCCGAGCTGCTCGACCTTCAGCAGCAGCACGTCGTTGTCGCAATCCATACGCAACTCGATCACCTTCTGGATATGCCCCGATTCCTCGCCCTTGTGCCAGAGTTTGCGGCGCGATCGCGACCAGTAGACTGCCTCGCCCGATGACACCGTGCGCTCGAGCGCTTCACGGTTCATCCACGCGAACATCAGCACGTCGCCGGTTGCGGCTTCCTGCGCGATCACCGGCACCAGGCCCTGATCGTCCCATACCACCTGCTTGAGCCATTCCTTGGTGCTCATGATCAGCGCACTTCGATGCCGCGGGCACGCATGAAGGCTTTCGCCTCGCCAACCGTATGTTCGCCGTAGTGAAAGATGCTCGCCGCGAGTACCGCATCCGCATGGCCTTCCGACACACCGTCCGCCAGATGGGCCAGCGTGCCGACTCCACCGCTGGCGATCACCGGGATATCGATTGCATCAGCAACGGCCCGGGTCAGCGGTATGTCGAATCCGATCTTGGTGCCATCGCGATCCATGCTGGTGAGCAGGATTTCGCCCGCGCCGAGCGCCTGCACCCGTTGCGCCCAGGACACCGCATCCAGCCCGGTCGGCTTGCGGCCGCCGTGAGTGAACACCTCCCAGCGCGGGGTCTCGCCATCAGCCGAAACGCGCTTGGCGTCGATCGCGACGACGATGCATTGCGATCCGACCTTGCCGCTGGCGTCGGCGACGAGCTGCGGGTTCTGCACTGCGGCGGTGTTCATGCTGACCTTGTCTGCGCCGGCATTGAGCAGGCGGCGCACGTCCTCGACCGCACGGATGCCGCCACCCACCGTAAGCGGGATGAACACCTGTTCGGCAACCTGCTCCACCACATGCAGGATGATGTCGCGGTCGTCGGAACTCGCCGTGATGTCGAGGAAAGTCAGCTCGTCTGCACCCTGCGCGTCATAGCGGCGAGCGATCTCGACCGGGTCACCGGCATCGCGCAGGCCGATGAAGTTCACGCCCTTGACCACGCGGCCGGCGTTGACGTCGAGGCAGGGGATGATGCGTTTGGCCAGCATGTTCGGGGCAGTCTGGCCAGCTTGCGGCCTTGGAGGATTATTCGGAGCCGTCGCCGCCGAGTTCATCGGCGCGCGCCTGCGCCGCACGGAAATCGAGCGTTCCTTCGTAGATCGCGCGCCCCGTGATGGCCCCCATGATGCCTTCGTCCTCGACGGCGCAGAGGCGATCGATGTCCTTCAGGTCGGCAATGCCGCCGCTGGCAATAACCGGAATGCGCAATGCCTGCGCCAGCTTCACCGTCGCTTCGACGTTGACGCCGTTGAGCATGCCGTCGCGGCCGATGTCGGTATAGAGCACGGCCTCGACGCCGTAGTCCTCGAATTTCTTCGCCAGGTCGACCACGTCGTGGCCGGTCATCTTGGACCAGCCGTCGGTTGCCACCTTGCCGTCCTTGGCATCGAGCGCGACGATGATGTGCCCCGGGAAAGCGACGCAGGCGTCATGGAGAAAACCGGGGTTCTTCACGGCGGCGGTGCCGATGATCACGTAGCTCACGCCGTCATCGAGGTAGCGCTCGATGGTGTCGAGGTCGCGCAGACCGCCGCCCAGCTGAATCGGAACGTCCTCGCCGACGGCGGCGACGATCTTCTTGATCACCGCCTCGTTCTTGGGCTTGCCGGCGACGGCCCCGTTGAGGTCGACCAGATGCAGGCGGCGCGCGCCTGCGGCGAGCCAGTGCCGCGCCATGGCGACGGGATCCTCGGAAAAGACCGTCGCATCGGTCATGTCGCCCTGTTTGAGGCGAACGCAGTGTCCGTCCTTCAGATCGATAGCGGGTATCAGCAGCATGATGCAGATTTGGGCGTAAGGTCGGAAGAATGACTCGCGAATGCAGAAGGCAGTCCGAATCAGGGTTTCCAGCGCATGAAGTTGCCGAGGAGCGCAAGTCCTGCCTGCGCGCTTTTTTCCGGATGGAACTGGACAGCGAAAATATTATCCTGAGCCACCGCAGCGGTAAAGTCGACACCGTAATTTGTGCGACCTGCCGCGAGCCCCGGATCGTCCGGAACCACATAATAGCTGTGCACGAAATAGAAGCGCTCCAGGTCGGCAATGCCCTGCCAAAGTGCATGCTCGCGCGACTGCCGCACCTGATTCCAGCCCATGTGGGGGACCTTCAGGCGCGTGCCGTCCGCACCGACCATGGCAGGCGCCGGAAAACGGCGCACGTTGCCAGGAAAGATGCCGAGACCCGACACGTTGCCTTCCTCGCTCGATTCAAAAAGCATCTGCAGGCCGATGCAGATGCCGAGAAAGGGTTTGGCTGCCGCCGCGGCGACGACCGCCCCGCGCAAGCCGCGCATTTCGAGTTCGCGCATGCAGTCCGGCATGGCGCCCTGCCCCGGCACCACCACACGGTCGGCCGCGGCAACCGCGGCCGGGTCGTGCGTGACGAGGATGCAGGCCTCCGGCGCAACGTGCTCGATGGCCTTCGCCACCGAACGCAGGTTGCCCATTCCGTAATCGACGATCGCTACCGTGTTCATGTTCAGGTCGAGCGTGCCCTTGGCACCGTGGTCACCGGTTTGCCCGCTCTCAGAGTGAGCCCTTGGTGGACGGCACGGCACCGGCCGCACGCGGATCGGGTTCGGCCGCCATGCGCAGTGCGCGGGCAAAGGCTTTGAACACAGTCTCGCACTGATGGTGCGCGTTCACGCCGCGCAGATTGTCCACATGCAATGTGACCAGCGCGTGATTGACGAAGCCCTGGAAGAACTCGCGCACCAGGTCGACATCGAACTCGCCGATGCGCGCCCGCGTGAAATCGACATGAAACTCGAGCCCCGGCCGGCCCGAGAAATCGACCACCACGCGCGACAGCGCCTCGTCCAGCGGCACGTACGCATGGCCATAGCGACGAATGCCCTTGCGGTCGCCGATCGCCTTCGCCAGCGCCTGTCCGATGGTGATGCCGACATCCTCGACCGTGTGGTGCGCGTCGATGTGAAGATCCCCGCTGGCCTCGACTTCGAGGTCGATCAGACCATGGCGAACGATCTGATCGAGCATGTGGTCGAGGAACGGCACGCCGGTCGCAAGATTGCCGACGCCGGTGCCGTCGAGGTCGATGGCGACTCGGATCTGCGTTTCCAGCGTATTGCGGATGACTTCGGCTTTGCGCATGGGCATCTGGCGTATCAAGCGAGACTGGCTCGCAGGGCATTGAGGAAGGTCGCGTTCTCCGCGGGCGTGCCCACGGTGACTCGAAGGCAATTGTCCAGCATCGGATGCGAACCATGCAAATTCTTGATCAGCACGCCATGCCGCTTGATCCGTTCGAAAGTGCGCAACGCATCGGAGACGCGGAACAGAATGAAGTTCGCATGGGACGGCCAGGCCCGGACCTCGGGCATGTCGGCCAGCGCGTGGAAGAGCTGGCCGCGCGCGGTGACGATCGCATCGGCCTGCTCGTTGAGCCGATCGACGTTCTCGACCAGTCTTGCCGCGATGGCCTGCGTCAGGCTGTTGATGTTGTAGGGCAAGCGCAGCTTGTCGATCTGCTCCAGCCATTTCGGCGCCCCCGCGACGAAGCCGAGACGCAACGCCGCCAGGCCAAGCTTGGACAGCGTGCGCATCACCAGCAGGTTGGGGTGGCGCAAGAGCTCGCCGAGATAGCTCGATCCGGCAAAGGCGTGGTAGGCCTCGTCGATCACCACCAGTCCGGATGCGGCATGCAGCACGCGCGCGAGCGACTCGGCGTCGAACAGCGTGCCGGTCGGATTATTCGGATAGGCGATGAAAACCACCGCCGGATCGTGCTGCTCGATGCGCAGCACCATCTCGTCGGCGTCTAGCGCGAAATCCTCGGTCAGCGGCACGCCGACGTAGTGCAGGCCGCAGAATGTCGCGATCATGCGGTACATCACGAATGACGGCTCGGGCGCAAGTATCGTTGCACCGGGCCGGGCCACCGCCATGGCGATCAACTGGATGATCTCGTCCGATCCGTTGCCGAACAGGATCTGCGCGCCTTCGGGCACAGCCATGCGCGTGCGGATGACGTGGCGCAACCCCTCCGCCTGCGGATCGGGATAGCGATTGAGCGCCGCATCGTGCGTCAGGCCTGACGCGAGCTTGCGCAGATCCTCGGGCAGCGGGTAGGGATTCTCCATCGCATCGAGCTTGATCATGCCGCTCGGATCGGCGACATGATAGGCCTTGAGGGCGAGGATTTCCGGTCGGATCAGGTCCTGGGGATCGAGTGCCATGTTGCGGAAACTCAGTTCTTCAGGCGCATCTCGGCAGAGCGCGCATGGGCCTGCAGGCCTTCGCCGTACGCCAGCGTCGAGGCGATGCGGCCGAGCCGGTCGGCACCCGCAGCGGACATCTCGATGATGCTGGTGCGCTTCTGGAAATCGTAGACGCCGAGCGGGCTCGAGAAGCGCGCGCTGCGCATCGTCGGCAGAACGTGGTTGGGTCCCGCGCAGTAGTCGCCGAGCGCCTCGACCGAGTAATGGCCGACGAAGATCGCACCGGCATGGCGGATCTTGTCGATCCACTGGTCGGCCTGGTCCATGCACAGCTCCAGGTGTTCCGGGGCGATCCGGTTGGCAATCGCGCAGGCCTCGTCCAGGTCGCTGACGTGGATCAGCGCACCGCGATTGGCGAGCGAGGTGGCGATCGTCTCGCGGCGCGGCATCTGCGGCAGCAGCTTGCCGATGCTGGCAGCCACCGCGTCGATGAACGACGCCGAGGTGCACAACAGGATCGACTGCGCGAGTTCGTCGTGCTCGGCCTGCGCGAACAGGTCCATTGCCACCCAGTCCGGGTTGCCGTGGCCGTCGGAGATGATCAGGACTTCCGAGGGGCCGGCCACCATGTCGATGCCGACGGTACCGAACACGCGCCGTTTGGCCGCCGCGACATAGGCATTGCCCGGCCCGGTAATCTTGTCCACCTGCGGAATGGTCTGCGTGCCGTATGCCAGCGCGCCGACCGCCTGCGCGCCGCCGATGGTGAAGATGCGATCGACGCCGGTGATGCGCGCCGCAGCCAGCACCAACGCGTTCTTCTCGCCGCGCGGCGTCGGCACCACCATGATCAGCTCGCCGACGCCAGCCACCTTGGCCGGAATCGCGTTCATCAGCACCGAACTCGGATAGGCGGCCTTGCCGCCCGGCACATAGAGGCCGACGCGGTCGAGCGGCGTCACCTTCTGGCCCAGGCGCGAACCGTCCGCTTCGCTATAGTCCCATGAGCCTGCGAGCTGGCGCTCGTGATACATCGCCACGCGCGCGGCGGCCTGTTCGAGCGCCTCGCGCTGCGCAGCCGGCAGCGAAGCCTCGGCGGCCTCCCATTCGCGCTTCGGCAGTTCGAGCTGCGCCATGTGCGTCGCCTCGACGTGGTCGAAGCGGCGCGTGTATTCGAGCACTGCAGCATCGCCGGTGTTGCGTACGTTGGCGAGGATTTCCGCCACCGCGGCCTCGATGCTGTCGTCCTGACCCGATTCGAAGGCGAGCAGTGCGTCGAGCGTTGGCAGGAATTCGGGATCGCGGGTCGAGAGTTTGCGGATGAGGCTCATGCTCGGCGTTACCTCAGGCTTTCGCTTGTCGCGCCACGGCGGCGGCGAAGCAGTCGATCACCGGCTGCAGCGCCTCGCGCTTCACCTTGAGCGAGGCCTGGTTGACGATCAGGCGCGAGCTGATCGGCATGATCTGTTCGACCTCGACCAGGTTGTTGGCCTTCAGCGTGCCGCCGCTCGAGACGAGGTCGACGATCGCCTCGGCCAGGCCCGCCAGCGGCGCGAGTTCCATTGAGCCGTAGAGCTTGATCAGGTCGACATGCACGCCCTTGCCGGCGAAGTGCTCGCGGGCGGTGTGGATGTACTTGGTCGCCACGCGCAGCCGTGCGCCGCGCTGCACCGCCTGCACGTAGTCGAAGCCCTGCGGCACGGCGACGCTCATGCGGCACTTGGCGATTTCGAGGTCGAGCGGCTGGTAGAGCCCCGCCCCGCCGTGTTCGAGCAGCACATCCTTGCCGGCGATGCCGAGATCGGCCGCACCGTACTGCACGTAGGTCGGCACGTCGCTCGCGCGCACGATGACGATGCGCACGTCGGCACGGTTGGTGCCGATGATCAGCTTGCGCGAGGATTCGGGGTTGTCCGCCGGCACGATGCCCGCCGCGTCGAGCAGGGGCAGCGTTTCGTCGAAGATACGGCCCTTGGACAGGGCGATGGTGATGCCGCTCACGGTAAGTCTTGCGAATTAAAACGGAATTCTACCCCATAGACGGCACGGGCCATGCCGGCTGGAGATTCAGGCGAGAAAGCGGCTGCCGAGTTCCTCGATGCCCAGTTCGGCCAGGATCTGCCCGATGCGTGCCTGCGCGTTGCCGCGCGGCTGGCCGGTGCGTGTGGCGACGATCAGCTCGTTCTTCAACGAATGCTCCCAGCCGACCAACTCGGTCACCGTCACCTGGTATCCGTGCGCCTCGAGTTGCAGGCAACGCAGCGCGTTGGTGAGCTGGCTGCCGAACTCCCGCGTATGCAAGGGGTGGCGCCAAAGCTCGGACAACGGCGTGCGGCCGAGCGCGGCGTTCTTGTGCCTGCGCAGGACGGCCGCCACCTCGGCCTGGCAACAGGGCACCAGCACCATCGCCTGCGCCTGTTTTGCGAGCCCGAAGCGGATCGCGTCGTCGGTTGCAGTGTTGCAGGCATGCAGCGCAGTGACGATGTCGACTGTGGCTGGCAGCTCGCCCGAGGCGATCGACTGCTCGACCGTCAGGTTCAGGAAATCCATGCGCGTGAAGCCGAGTCCGGCCGCAAGCTGGCGCGCGCTTTCCACGAGTTCCGGCCGCGTCTCGATACCGACGATGCGCCCGCCGTCACGCGACTTGAAGAACAGGTCGTAGAGGATGAACCCGAGATAGGATTTGCCGGCGCCGTGGTCCACCAGCGAGGGATCGCTGTTGCGGGCAAACGCCGCTTCCAGCAGCGGCTCGATGAACTGGTAGAGGTGGTAGACCTGCTTGAGCTTGCGCCGGCTGTCCTGGTTGAGCTTGCCGTCGCGCGTGAGGATGTGCAGTGCCTTGAGCAGCTCGATCGACTGGCCGGGGCGGATTTCGGGAAAGGCGGCGGACGCGGATTTCATGCGCCGGGCGTCATTGACACCACTCGGAAATCCGCGAGCAGGCAGCCTGGAAGGCGCATGGACAGGGCCTCTGGAACATGCACGGCCCAGACGCTTTTATTCATGAGCCTTCTGGCCTGGCATACCTGGAATACGCGTAGCCATGCGGCCCCCAGGGCGATGCATCTCAACTGACGCGGCGCACCCGCGCACCGAGCCTGTCGAGTTTGGCATCGAGGTGCTCGTAGCCGCGATCGAGGTGGTAGATGCGGTCGACCAGGGTTTCGCCCTGCGCCACCAGGCCGGCGATGACGAGACTCGCCGAGGCGCGCAGGTCGGTGGCCATCACGGTCGCGCCTTCGAGCCGGTCGACGCCGCGCACCACGGCGGTATTGCCGTCGATCCTGATGTCGGCGCCGAGGCGCGCCAGTTCGACGGCGTGCATGTAGCGGTTCTCGAAAATCGTCTCGCGAATCACCGCGGTGCCCTCGGCCACGCAGTTGATTGCCATGAACTGCGCCTGCATGTCGGTCGGAAAGGCCGGGTACGGCGCCGTGCGCAGGCTCACCGCCTGCAGCCGGCGTGGCGCCATGAGACGGATCGCATCCCGCTCGGTCGAAACTTCGCAGCCGGCGTCCATCAGCTTGTCGATCACCGCATCGAGGTAGCACGACGAGGTGCCGGTCAGCCGCACCTGGCCGCCGGTCGCCGCCGCCGCGCACAGGTAGGTGCCGGTTTCGATGCGGTCGGGCATCACCCGGTGGGTGGCACCATGCAGCTTCGCCACGCCTCGAATGCGGATGACGTCGGTGCCGGCGCCGGAGATCTGCGCGCCCATCGACACCAGGCAGTTGGCAAGATCGACCACCTCGGGCTCGCGCGCGGCATTTTCGATTACCGTTTCGCCTTCGGCCAGGCAGGCGGCCATCATCAGGTTTTCGGTGCCGGTGACCGTCACCATGTCGGTGAACAAGCGTGCGCCGCGCAGGCGCGGCACCTTGGCGTGCACATAACCATGCTCGACCGTCACCTCGGCGCCCATCGACTGCAGGCCCTTGATGTGCTGGTCGACCGGCCGCGCGCCAATGGCGCAACCGCCGGGCAGCGAAACGCGCGCATCGCCGACGCGTGCCACCAGCGGGCCGAGCACCAGGATGGCAGCCCGCATGGTCTTGACCATTTCGTACGGCGCCACCGGGTTGTCGAGACCCGAGGCATCGAGCGTGACGCTGTTGGCCGATTCGCGCTCGATCTTCACGCCCATCTGCCCGAGCAGCTTGAGCATGGTGCGCACATCGTTGAGGTCGGGCAGGTTGGTCAGGCGCAGCGGCTCGCGGGTGAGCAGGGCCGCGCAGAGAATCGGCAGCGCCGCATTCTTGGCGCCGGAAATGGCGACTTCGCCCTTGAGCGGCGTACCGCCTTCGATCAGCAGTTTGTCCATGCGCTTATGAAACCACGGGAATCTGGCGCAAAAATGGCGCCGAAATGCCCGCGAAACGAGAATTCACGACTGCGCCGCGAATTCCTCGGGCGTCAGCGTCTTCATCGACAGGGCATGGATTTCTTCGCGCATGCGGTCGCCAAGCGCCGCATAGACCATCTGGTGGCGTTGCACGCGCGACTTGCCGGCGAAGGCGCCGCTGACGATCAGCGCCTCGAAATGATGGCCGTCGCCGGCAACCTGCAACTGTTCGCAGGCCAGTCCCTGCGCGATGTAAGCCTGGATGTCTTCGGGGCGAACCATGGGCGGATTCCTGAAATCAGAAACGGCGGGCTCAGCCGCGCAGCTTGTAGCCGCGGGCCAGCAACGCGAGCGTGAGCGAGGAAAGAAGAATAAAGCAAAAGCCGACGATGGCCAGGCTCACCCAGGGCGATACATCGGACTGCCCGAAAAAGCCGTAGCGGAAGCCGTCGATCATGTAGAACACCGGATTGACGTGCGATACCGCCTGCCAGAACGGCGGCAGCGTGTGGATCGAGTAGAACACGCCGGACAGGAAGGTGAGCGGCATGATGATGAAGTTCTGGAACGCGGCGAGCTGGTCGAACTTGTCCGCCCAGATACCGGCAATGACGCCCAGCGCAGCCAGGATCGCCCCGCCGAGCAGCGCAAAAGCGACGATCCACAGCGGGTGCGCATACTGCAGATCGACCATCCACAGCGTCACCAGCCATACACCGAGCCCGACGACCAGACCGCGCAACATCGCCGCCAGCACGTAGGCGGCGAAGAACTCGCGATACGACAGCGGCGGCAGCAGCACGAAAATGATGTTGCCGGTGACCTTGGACTGGATCAGCGACGACGAGGTGTTGGCAAAGGCGTTTTGCAGCAGGCTCATCATCACCAGGCCGGGCACCAGGAACGCGGTGTAGCTGACGCTCTCGTACACCCGCACATGCGCCTCGAGCGCGTGCGAGAAAATCAGCAGGTAGAGCAGCGACGTGAGCACCGGCGCCGCGACGGTCTGGAAACTCACCTTCCAGAAGCGCAGCGTTTCCTTGTAGAGCAGGGTTTTGAAAGCGCTGCTGAACATCGTCATGCCGCCCGCATCACGTCGACAAATACATCCTCGAGGTCGGGCTTGCCGACTTCCATGTCTTCGATCCGCACCCCGGCGCTGCGCAGCCGATCGAGCAGCACGCCGACCTCGTCGAAGCGGTCGAACTTGAGCGTCAGCTTCACGCCCTCCCGCGAAACGACGCTCGCCTCCAGCTCGGCCGGCAGCGTTGCCGGCACTTCGAGCCGGATGCGCAGCGCATGGGTCGTCGCGCGCGAAAGCAGGTTGGCCGTGGTGTCGAGCGCCACGATGCGGCCGGCCTTGAGCATCGCAATCCTGCCGCAGAGGCTTTCGGCCTCCTCGAGATAATGCGTGGTCAGCACGATGGTATGGCCATCGCGGTTGAGCCGGCGGATGAACTGCCACAACCCCTGGCGCAACTCCACGTCCACGCCGGCGGTCGGCTCGTCGAGCACGATCACCGGCGGCCGATGCACCAGCGCCTGGGCCACCAGCACGCGCCGCTTCATGCCCCCCGACAGCGCACGCATGTTGGCGTTGGCCTTGGCGGCGAGGTCGAGTTCCGCGAGGATTTCGTCGATCCACGCGCCGTTGTTGCGGATCCCGAAGTAGCCCGACTGGAGTTCCAGGGTTTCGCGCACGCTGAAAAAGGGATCGAAAACCAGTTCCTGCGGCACCACGCCAAGGCTGCGCCGCGCCGCGCGGTAATCGGCAACGACGTCGTGCCCCATCACGGCAAGCCGTCCGCTACTCGCCCGCACCAGCCCGGCCAATGCCGAGATCAACGTCGTCTTGCCCGCGCCGTTGGGTCCGAGCAGGCCGAAGAACTCTCCCTGGTCGACCTCGAGATCGACCCCCGCCAGCGCCTGGACACTGCCATAGCACTTGGTGGCTTGCTCGACGCGGATTGCGGGAATCATGTAGAAGCAGCAACCGCCAGAGCGGCGGCCCGGGTATCAAACAAGGGGCAGGATATCGTCCACGCCGTAGAGTTGCGCAATGCTGCGCAGCGACCCGGGCGCATTGGCCACCGAGACCTTGTGCCCGGCAGCCTGAGCCGCACGCATCCAGCCGAGGATCACCGCAACGCCGGAAGAATCCACCTGCTCCACCGCAGCCAGGTCGAACAGCGCATCGCGCGCAGACACAAAGCGCGCGCCCTCTTCAAGGAGGCGCGCCGCCTGCGGAATCGTGAGGCTGCCCGTAACGGCGAGGCGGCCGCCCGACTCGCGTATCGCGGCGTCGCTCATTTTGCGGCCGGCTTGCCCGCGGCGAGTTCGGCGTTGCGCTTCTGCAGCGACTTGATGAGCCCGTCGATGCCCCCGGCGCGGACTTCCTGAGAGAACTGCTCGCGGTAGTTGGTCACCAGGCTGACACCGGCCACGATCACGTCATACACCTTCCAGCCGGCGACAGGCGCGGCATTGGCGGCCGGCACGGCACCGCCGGCGCTGGCGCAGGGCTTGGCACCTTCGAGCCGCGCCAGGTTGTAGTCGAGCTGCACCGGCTTGCCGCCAGGCTGCTTGATCTCGCTGCGAACCAGCACGTCAGTATCCGACGACTGCATTTTGAGCGGCTTGAAATCCACCGACTGGTCCTTGTACGAGGTGAGCGCATTCGAATAGGTGCGCACCAGCAACGTCCGGAATTCGGCCGCCAGCGCCTTCTGCTGGTCGGGCGTGGCGCCGCACCAGTCTCGGCCGACGGCAAGCTGTGTCATGCGCATGAAGTTGAAATGCGGCAGCACCTTCTGCTCGATCAGCTCGATGGCCCGCTTGGTGCTACCGGACTGGATGTCCTTGTCGGTGCGGACGATCTGCAGCACGTCGTTGGTGACGGTTTTCACCAGCGCGTCAGGGGTGGAATCGTCCGCCGCAGCGAAAGCCGGGATAACGGCTAACGCCAGGACAGCCATGCATTTCGAGAACAACGCGTTCATGTCGAACTTTCTCCGGAAATTGCCGGCGCGCCGCCGAAGGCGACCCCGGCAGAACGGACGATCCGGCGCATTAGGGCCGGATCGTCCTCGGGGCTATCGGTCGGACGCCTCGCGCACCGGCGCCTGGTTAACGCGGGTCAGGACGAGTTGGCTGACCGCAGCGACAGGATTCATCTGCACAACGGTCGGCAGGCCGCCATCCAGCGCAGCATCATCGTCGAGCCGAGGTGCATTTCCGTCGTAAATCAGGCTGCGGCGACGCTGCAGATAGGCGTCACGAATGTAGGCGTACTTGTCAAGCGAGGCCTCGTTGATTGCCTTTTCCGCCGGCAGCAGCGAGGCACGCGTGTCGACCAGACGCGTGCCGTAGAGCGAATTGCGCGCCGGTACATTGCCGAGATAGCCGACTGGATCAGCAACGGCGTCGACGCCGAAACCAAGGGAGTCGCGTGCCGTGCGCGGGCCGATGATCGGCCACACGAAGTACGGTCCGCCGCCCACGCCCCAGCGCCCGAGCGTCTGGCCGAAATCTTCCTCGTGCTTCTCCAGACCCATTTCGGTGGCGACATCGAACAGGCCGGCGATGCCTACGGTGGAGTTGATCAGCACCCGCCCCAGGTCACCCGCCGCTTCCACCGGCTTGCCCTGCAACAGATTGTTCACGCCGATCCAGAGATCGCCGATGTTGCCGAAGAAGTTGGCAATCCCGGTGCGACCCGGAAGCGGCACCGCTGCCTCGTAGGCCTGCGCAGCGGGTTTGATGGCAACCTTGTCCAGCCCTTCGTTGAAAGAGAACACCGCCCGGTTGAAGCCTTCGAGCGGATCCTTGGGGTTGCTGCCAGCGCAGCCGGAAAGAGCAACCGCCGCGGCAATTGCAAGCGTCGAACGTTTGAGCCCGTTGGAGGATGATTTTTTTGAGCGGATCATGATCTGCCCTTGTTGGTCGTTGTTGGCGTCGCGCGTAGTGTAACTGTCATTTCGCCGCAGCGGGAGCCGGGCTTTCGGACGCCTTGTTGAACATGAACTGGCTGATCAGCTTCTCCAGCACCACGGCAGATTGCGTCTTCTTGATGGTGTCGCCTGCCTTCAGGAGATCCGGATCGCCGCCGACTTCGAAGCCGATGTACTGCTCGCCCAGCAGGCCCGAAGTATTGATCGTCGCGAAAGTATCGGTCGGAAACTTGAAACGAGCATCGACTTTCATCACGACCACCGCCTGGTAGTTCGCAGGGTCGAACGAAATGTCCGAAACCCGGCCGACCACCACGCCGGCGCTCTTCACCGGCGCACGGATCTTGAGGCCGCCTATGTTGTCGAATTTCGCCGACAGGTCATAGCTGTCGTCCGCGCTCACCGAGGCGAGATTGCCGACCTTGAGCGCCAGAAACACCAGCGCACCGAGGCCGATCGCCACGAATATGCCCACCCACAAGTCGATCACTGCTCGGTTCATCAGACACCTCGGAACATGAATGCCGTCAATACGAAATCCAGCGCCAGAATGGCCAGCGACGAGGTCACGACGGTGCGGGTCGTCGCGCCGGAGACCCCCTCCGCCGTCGGCACCGCATCGTAGCCTTCGAACACTGCAATCCACGAAACCGCCGCGCCGAAAACCACGCTCTTGATGACGCCGTTGAGGATGTCCTGGCGAAAATCCACGGCGGATTGCATCTGGGACCAGAAGGAGCCGTTATCGACGCCGATCAACACCACGCCGACCAGGTAGCCGCCGAACACACCCAGCGCTGAAAACAGCGCGGCGAGCAGCGGCATCGAAATCACGCCGGCCCAGAAGCGCGGTGCGACGACACGCGCAATCGGATTGACCGCCATCATCTCCATGGCGGACAACTGCTCCGTGGTCTTCATGAGGCCGATTTCAGCGGTGATCGCGGAACCGGCCCGGCTGGCAAACAACAGCCCCGATACCACCGGCCCCAGTTCTCGCACCAAAGAGAGCGATACCAGCACGCCGAGAGCCTCCGACGAACCGTAGCGCTGCAGCGTATCGTAGCCCTGCAGGCCAAGCACCATGCCGACGAAAAGCCCGGACACGACGATGATGATCAGGGACAGCACGCCCGTGAAGTAAATTTCGCGCACGGTCAACTGGAAGCGGCGCAGGGCGGTGCCCGAGTACATCAGCACCGCGACCAGGAAGCGGGCGGCAAAACCGAGCCGCCAGATGCGATCGACCACGCCTGCGCCGAGTTTGCGCAGCACTCGCACGGGAGCGTCAAGCATGCGCGGCCCCAAGCAGATCCTGCCGGTAGGGCGCAGACGGGAACTGGAAAGGAACCGGCCCATCCGATTCGGCCCAGACGAACTGGTGCACCCAGGGATCCCGCGAAGCCCGTATGTCCTCCGGGCTGCCCTCGGCGACGATACGTCCCTCGGAAACGAAATAGATGTAGTCCACGATCTGAAGCGACTCCTGAACGTCATGCGTGACGATGATCGACGTGGCGCCCAGCGCGTCGTTCAAGCGGCGAATCAGCTGACCGATCACACCGAGCGAGATCGGATCGAGCCCTGCAAACGGCTCGTCGTACATCATGAGCAGCGGGTCGAGCGCTATGGCGCGCGCCAGCGCGACGCGCCGCGCCATGCCGCCAGAAAGCTCCGACGGCATCAGTTGGGCGGCACCGCGCAATCCGACGGCATTGAGCTTCATCATGACGAGATCGTTGATCAGGTCAGGGCCGAGGTCGGTATGCTCGCGCATCTGGAAAGCCACGTTGTCGAACACCGACATGTCGGTAAATAGCGCGCCGAACTGGAACAGCATCCCCATGCGGCGACGCAGCATGTAAAGGGCGCGGTCATCGAGCTGGCTGACCGACTCTCCGGCGACAATCACCTCGCCCGACGTGGCCTTGAGCTGGCCGCCTATCAGGCGCATCGTCGTGGTCTTGCCGCAGCCGCTGCCACCCATGATGGCGACCACGCGACCGCGCGGGATCGCCATGTCGATTCCCTTGAGAACCGGCCTGGTTGCGTCATATGCGAATACGACGTTCCTTAGCTCCACGAGGTACTGCGAGGGCACGCGCACGGCCTCCACGCCAAAAATCGGGCATTCTAGCAGAGCCACGATCGCCGGCATCGGCAGCGGACGGCCTCGCCACGCCCTTGGGCACATCAGTTTGCGCTACACTGCCGGCCACGTTGCGGCGCCCTCCGCCCATGACCGAAAACACTGCACGCAAACCCCGCCTGCTGATCGTCGACGACGATCAGCTCATCACTGAAACTCTGGGCTTCGTGCTCGGCGATTTGTTCGAGATATTCGTCGCACACACACGGGCGGAAGGCATCGCGGTTCTGCGCGCCATGCCGGCCCTGCCTGAGGTCGCGCTGATCGACCTCGGCCTGCCACCGGCCGTGCACCGGCCCGACGAAGGCTTCGCCCTGATCGCCGACCTGCTGGCCCATGACGCCCGGATGCGCATCGTCGTGCTCTCGGGGCAGAACGACGAATCGAACGCCCGACACGCCCGCGCCCTCGGCGCGCTGGACTTCATCGCCAAGCCGGCGGTACCGCAGTTGCTGCGTGCGGCCCTCGCGCGCGCCCTGCAGACACGCGGGGAGCCGGCGGCCAGCCCTGAAATCGCGCCCGGATGCCAGCTCATCGGACAGTCCATGGCGATGCGGAAGCTGCGCACGCAGATTGCGCAGTTCGCCGAATCGCCCTTTCCGGTACTAATCGAAGGCGAATCGGGCAGCGGCAAGGATGTCGTCGCCTCGTGCTGCCTGCACCAGCAGACGAGCCGCCGCGACCGCCCTTTCCTGGCGCTCAACTGTGCCGCCATCGCCCCGTCGCTGGTCGAGCCGACGCTTTTCGGCTATGCCAAGGGCGCGTTCACCGGCGCCCTCTCTAACCGGGCCGGCTATTTCGAAGACGCACGGGATGGCACCCTGTTTCTCGACGAGATCGGCGAACTGCCGCTCGACCTGCAGCCCAAGCTGCTGCGCGTGCTGGAGAACGGCGAGTACCAGCGCGTGGGCGAGACACAGACCCGCGTGTCGCGTGCGCGCATCGTTGCGGCGACGAATCGCGACCTGCGTGCCGAGATCCGTGCCGGCCGCTTTCGCGCCGACCTGTACCATCGCCTGTCCGTCTTCACCCTCAGCGTGCCACCGTTGAGGGAAATGGACGACGATCGGCTGCTGCTGCTCGACCACTTTCGCAGGCAGTTGTCGCGACAGTCCGGCGCCGCGGAATTCCGCCTCGACGCGGCCGCACAAGCGCGCCTTGCGAAATACCACTTCCCCGGCAACGTGCGCGAGTTGCGCAACATCGTCGTGCGCCTGATGGCAAAGCATCCCGGCGAGACGCTGAACGCGGCCGGCGTCGAGACCGAACTCGATCTGTATGATTGCGCGCGAACGGGCGCAAACTCGGCGCAGGGCATCGCCGCAATCGCCCTCGGCGAGTTGCAATCGCAGGCGAACTTTTCGCTGGAAGACAAGCTGCGCAGCTGGGAGAACGGCTACATCGAAGCGGCGCTGAAACTTACTCGCGGCAATGTCAGCCAGGCGGCGCGCCTGCTCGGCATCAACCGCACGACGCTGTACAACCGCATGGAATTGCTGGCGAAGGACAAGCCTTCCGCGGGAGAATCCGCGCCGACCGGCAGCGATTGAACGAGGCACACGAGCGGACATGTATTTCGAGTACTTCGGCCTGAACGAAGCTCCGTTTCGGATCACGCCCCACACCGACTTCTTCTTTGCGGGCGCCAACCGCGGCGCCACGCTGGAAGCCCTCGTCTACGCAATTCTTCATGACCAGGGAATCGTGCGCGTCACCGGGGAAGTCGGCAGCGGCAAGACGATGCTCTGCAGGATGCTGGCGCAGTCGCTGCCCGGGCATGTCGATACGATCTACCTGGCGAATCCATTGCTGACGCGCGACGAAATCGTCCACGCACTGGCCGATGAGCTGCAACTCAAACTCGATGCGCAGCACCCCGGGGCGCTCCTGGGCGCGCTCCAGGCGCACCTGATCGAGCGCCATGCCGCCGGCCGGCATGTCGTCGCGCTGATCGACGAAGCGCATGCCATGCCGCCGGAAACGCTGGAACAGATCCGCCTGCTGTCGAACCTAGAGACCAGTCGGGACAAGCTGCTGCAGATCGTCCTTTTCGGTCAGCCGGAACTCGACCAGATGCTGGCGCGACCGGACATGCGCCAGTTGCGCGACCGGATCACGCACAGCTTCCGCCTCGAGCCACTGGTGCGCAGCGACGTCGCCGAGTACGTGGATTTCCGCATGCGCGCCGCCGGTTACCGCGGCCCGACGGTATTCTCGTCGAGCGCGATCCGACTGCTTGCGCGTGCCTCGCAGGGGCTCACGCGGCGCATCAACATCCTGGCCGACAAGGCGCTGTTGGCCGCCTATGCAGCCAATAGCCATCACGTCGGCCGACCGCACGTTGCGGCCGCCGTGCGGGATACCGACACCCCGTCGGCCGCTCGAACCGGGCGGCAATGGGCGCTGGCAATCGCGATCCTGCTGGTATGTGCAACCGGTGCCGCATACTGGTGGCGCGCAACGCATCAGGATCCGCAAGCAGCCCGTTCTGACACCGTGCTGGGAAGCGCGGCGCCGACCCCCGTCGCACCGGCGCCGGCACCTCACGCACCAACCGAGCAGGCCCAGACCGGCAAACCGACGCAGCTCGCCGCTGCCCCAGGCGGCTTGGTCGATATGCCACTGGCCCCCGCACGCGAACTGGCTGCCGCCACCAACCCGGCGCCCACCGTCCCGGCTGCCGAAGCGGTCGTCGATAGCGCCCTGCCCGCGACGGCCGGCCTGCCGGATCTGGATCCGGCACTCGCGAAGTTCGGGGATGACTTCGCCAGGCGCCTCGCGGCATCGGAAAGGTGGCGGCGCGAAGCCGCGCAGCAAACCTGGGTCATCCAGCTGGCAACGGCAGAAGCGAGGGATCCGGCATCGCTGCGGAAATACCTGGCCCGCACCGGCCAGCAGGTCGACAACTCGAAGTTGCGGTTGTTTCTGGACCGCAGCAACCAGCGCATGCGCATCGGCGTCATTTACGGAGAATATTCCTCTGCCAGCGAGGCACGCGATGCCCTGCGCACCCTTCCCCAGTCGGTGCGCAATCAGGGTGCCTATGCCCGGCAATTGGCCTCACTTGGCTGAGGGCACAGCCAGAAACATGGATAGATCAATCAAATCAGCTTGTTGCCTTTCGTTTTTGATGTAACATGGTGAAGTAACCAACTCTTGGTCTGTACTTCATGGCACATAAGACGGGGTGCGCCGCGTCCGTACGCCTCATCGGATGTGCGGTGTCGTTGCTGATCGCCGGGTGCACGACGGCGCCACCGGTTACGCCATCCGCAAGTCACATTGCCGCCGATCAAGCGGGCACGACACCGCCTTCCGGCTCAATACCGAAGCCGGTCGACCTTCCCGTCGCCCTGCCCAAACCCAAGCCCGCTCCCCGGCTGGAGACCTATTCGGTCGTCGTAAACAACGTGAAGGTGCAGGAACTGCTGTTTGCGCTGGCGCGCGACGCGAAGATCAACGTCGACGTGCATCCCGGCCTCGGCGGCACTGTCACGCTCAACGCGATCGACCAGACGCTGCCGCAGTTGCTCGCGAGGATCGCAAAGCAGGTCGATATGCGTTACGAGCTGGACGGCCCCAACCTGGTTGTCATGCCGGACTCGCCGTTCCTGCGCACCTACCGCGTCGACTACGTCAACCTTTCACGCGACACCAGCGGTTCCGTTTCGATCAACACCCAGATCACCTCGGCGAGCACGGCCACAGGCACCAGCGCCGCGACTGGTGGATCGGCAATCGGCGGCTCGAACAACTCGACGACGGAAGTACGCAACACCGGACGCAACCATTTCTGGGAGTCGCTGGAGAAGAACATCAAGGACATCCTGCGGGAGACCGACAAGATTCTGCCCGAAGGGTCCAGCGAAACGGTAATCGAGAGCGAAGACATCCAGACGACCACCGGCACCGGCGCACAGACAACCAGCCGTGGGCGCAACAACCACAACAGCGCACAGCCGTCGATCGCCGGCAGCCCGAGCCCTGCGTCCGTACAGGCCAGCGGCACGCAAATCGTGCGCCGTGCGACCTTTCGCGAAGCCGCCTCCGTGATCGTGAACGCCGAAACCGGTGTCGTGACAGTACGCGCAACGTCGCGCCAGCACGAGAAGATCCAGGAATTCGTGGATAACGTGATGAACAGCGCCAAACGCCAGGTGCTGATCGAAGCGACGATCGCGGAAGTCGCGCTCAGCAAGAACTATCAGCAGGGTATCGACTGGCAGGCGCTGTCGCGAGGAGGCAAGGGGTTCTCGTTCTCGCAGGCCGGCACCAATGTGTTGCGCGAGGAAAGGCTGCAGTTGATCAATGCCGATGGCACGGCGACGGGAACCCTGGTCAATCCGTCGCGCCTGAGCAATGTCATCCAGGTTCCGGGCGGCAATCTGCCCTCGGGCGTGACGGACAGCCTCATCGTCATGGCCTATCGCAGCGCGAATTTCGCCGCAAGCGTCAAGCTGCTCGAGTCCTTCGGCACCGTGAAAGTGCTCTCCAGCCCCAAGCTCTCCGTCCTGAACAACCAGACGGCGATCCTCAAGGTAGTCGACAACATCGTCTACTTCGAAATCAAGGCCGACACGACCGCCAATGCGAACAACACGCTGACGACGATCACCACGACACCACGTTCGGTATCCGTGGGGCTGGTGATGAGCGTGACGCCACAGGTCAGCGAGAGTGACAGCGTGCTGCTCAACGTTCGTCCGACGATCTCGCGCGTCACCGGCTTTGTCTCCGACCCCAATCCGAACATTCCGTCGTCGATCGGCAACCGCGTGCCGCAGATCCAGACGCGCGAGATGGAATCGATGCTGCGCGTCACCGACGGAGAAATCGCGGTACTCGGCGGATTGATGCAGGACGACATCGATTACAAGACCGACGCCGTACCGGGCATATCGCGCATCCCGCTGATCGGGAATATGTTCACCTATCGCAACGACACGAACACCAAGACCGAACTCGTGATCTTCCTGCGTCCGATCGTGATTCGCGAGCCCAGCCTCGACGGGGACTATCGAAGCTACAGGGATCGGCTGCCGACCCCCGAATACTTCAGAAACAATCCCAATCCGCCTTTGCCGCAATGGGAACTGGGAACAAAGTGACCGCCTTTCGCAGCAACGTCCCGCCCGGAGCCGCACAATGAGCCTGCTCATGGACGCGCTGAAAAAGGCCGAGGCCGCCAAGCGCCAGGCCGCGCCGAGCGCGGACGACCATGCGGCAGCCGACGATGCAGGCGCCGCGGTCGAACCCGGCAAGCCCCTTCCCGAACTGCCGCGCGAACTCTCGCTGCTCGACGATCAGTTTCCTTCTGCGCAAACGGACGCTGCGGGTGCCGGACCACGTCCCCAGGGTTCGGTTTCGGCGGTCAGCGAAAACCAGCGTGAGCGCGAGGCCGCGCACAACCTCTTTGCTGCGAAACGCACGGCTTCCCGCGCCCCTTTCTGGATTGGTTTGAGCCTGACGACACTGGTCGCAGTAGGCGCAATCGGCACCTGGTTCTGGTGGCAATTGCAGCCGCGTCCGGGTGGCCTGCAGCCCGGGCCGGCTCTCGGCCGGGGTGCCCCGCCGCCGCAGGCGGCAGCAAGCGTGCCAGTCGCGCCAACAGCTTCGCCAGCCGCATCGCCAACGCTGGCGGCTGCTCCCCCGCCCACCGAAGCCGGTTCGCCGGCCCGTGACACGAAACCGCCGGACTCTGCACTCCCGGCAGCAGCGGCAATCGAGCGACCGACTTCCGCCGGCATTGCCAGAGCAACGCGAACCCCAAGCGCGACACCGGCCGCGTCAGCCAGCGATCCCACGCGTGCAGGCAGGCTCGGCGCAGAAGCGCCCGTCGAACAAGCGCCGGAGCCTCTTCCCGGCGTGCGTGCGCACCGAGGAACGACCGCTCGCGATACCGTGCATCCCCTGGTAGCGAAGGGCTATGCGGCGTTCAACGCGGGTGACCTCGATTCCGCGAAACGCCACTACGACGAGGCGCTGCGCATGGAACCGCGCTCGCTCGACGCACTAAACGGTATGGCGGCCGTCGCGTTGCGCGCCGGGCGCCGAGACGTCGCGGAAAGCTATCTTGCTCGCGTACTCGAAATCGACCCGAAGGACGGCTTTGCACTCGCAGCGTCGACATCCCTGCGCAGCAGGGTCGATGCGCAATCGGCCGAAAGCCGCTTCAAGGCACTGATCGCCGCCGCGCCGGAATCGCCGGCTGCGCATTTCGGCCTCGGCAACCTGTATGCGCGCGAGGGTCGCTGGTCGGAGGCGCAGCAAGCCTATTTCCGGGCCTACACGGCCGAACCGGACAATCCCGATTTCCTGTTCAACCTGGCGGTCAGTCTCGACCATCTGAAGCAGACGAAGCTCGCAAGACAGTACTACCAGAGCGCGCTCGCGACAGCTCGCCAGGGCGCCTTCGATCGCGAACAGGCCGGGGCGCGCATCCGCGAACTGGATCAAACCGGTCGCTAGCGCGGGCCGCAGCGCCAGACATCATGAACGCCCCGACGAACCCGAGCCGCCGACCGCTGGGCCAGGTGCTGATTGCGCAAGGCGTGATCAGCGAGGACCAATTGCGCATCGCGTTGCTGGAACAGGGCAAATCGAACCTGCCGATCGGACGCCTGCTCGTCACGCTGGGCTTCGTATCCGAAGCCACGTTGCGCGAAGCGCTGTCGCAAACGCTGGGAAAGCGCAGCGTCGACGTATCGAGCGCGATCGTCGACCCGGCTGCGCTGCAACTGGTTCCGCGCGAACTCGCCAAGCGCCTGCGCCTGCTGCCGATGAGTTTTGATGCCGGAATGCGCCAACTGCAGATCGCGCTTGCCGACGTCAACGACATCGTCGCACTCGACAAACTGCGCGGCGTCCTGCCCGAGGATGTCGAGATCGAGACCGTGCTGGCCGGCGAGTCCGAGATCGCCCGCGCCATCGACCAGCACTACGGCCACGAACTCTCGATCGACGGCATCCTGACCGAGATCGAAACCGGCGAAATCGACTACCGCGGGCTAGCTGCGCTGACCGACGAATACTCGCAGCCGGTCGTGCGCCTGATCGATGCACTGCTCACCGATGCGGTGAAACGCGACGCCTCCGACATCCATTTCGAGCCAGAAGGCAGCTTCCTGCGCATCCGTTACCGCATCGACGGACTGCTGCGCCAGATCCGCGCCCTGCACAAGAGCTACTGGCCCGCGATGGCGGTGCGCATCAAGGTCATGGCCAACCTCAATATCGCCGAGACGCGCGCACCGCAGGATGGCCGCATCTCGCTGAACATCAGCGGACGCCCGGTGGATTTCCGCGTCAGCGCGCAGCCAACGATCCATGGCGAGAACATCGTGCTGCGGATCCTCGATCGCCAGAAGGGCATCGTCGCGCTGGACGACCTCGGGCTGTCCGAGCACCAGCTCGACATGCTCAAGCTGATGATCGCGCGGCCGGAAGGCATCGTGCTCGTGACCGGACCCACCGGCAGCGGCAAGACGACCACGCTCTACTCGATCCTCAACCACATCAGCTACGAGGGCATCAACATCATGACCCTTGAGGATCCGGTCGAATACCCGATGGCGATGATTCGCCAGACCTCGGTGGCGGAAGCCTCCAAGCTCGATTTCGCGAACGGCGTGCGGTCGATGATGCGCCAGGATCCCGACGTCATCCTGGTCGGCGAGATCCGTGATTCGGACACGGCGGAGATGGCATTCCGCGCGGCGATGACCGGCCACCAGGTATTCTCGACGCTGCACACGAATTCCGCGATCGGCGTGATTCCGCGTCTGCTCGACATCGGCATCCTTCCGGACATCATGGCCGGCAATATCATCGGGGTCGTCGCGCAGCGGCTGGTGCGCCGCCTGTGTCCGCACTGCCGCGAACCCTATATCGCCGATCCGATCGAGACGAGGCTGATCGGCATCTCGAGCGACCGCCCGGTGCATACGCTGTATCGCGCCGTCGGTTGCGACCGCTGCGACTATCAGGGCTACCGCGGACGCCTCGCGGTGATGGAACTGATGCGCATGGACGCAGATCTCGATGAACTGATCGCACGCCGCGCGACCTTTCGCGAGATCCGCAATGCCGCGCGCGCCAAGGGCTTCCGCTCGCTCGCGGAGGACGGCATGCGTCGCGTGCTCGAGGGCGTCACCTCGCTCGAGGAGGTCGGTCGCGTCGTCGATCTAACAGAGCGGATGGGCTGATGCCGGTCTTCGCATACAAGGCTGTCGACGCGGGGGGCCGCACCGTGCGCGGCGAACTCGACGCAATCAATCTCGTCGACCTCGAGATGCGCCTCAAACGCATGGATCTCGATTTCATCAATGGCGAGACGATCAAGCGGAGCAACCTGCTCCAGGGCGCGCCGATCGGACGGCGCGACCTGATCAACTTCTGCTTTCACATGGAACAGTTGACGCGATCCGGCGTGCCGATCCTCGATGCGCTTTCCGACCTGCGGGACAGCACCGAGCAGCCGCGCCTGCGCGAAATCCTCGCCAGCGTGATCGAAAGCATCGAGGGCGGACGCACCCTGTCCCAGGCAATGAACGAACACCCGAAGGTATTCGATGGTGTCTTCTGCAGCCTGATCCGCGCCGGCGAGAGCACCGGCAACCTTCCCGACGTGCTGCTGAACATCAGCGAATCGCTCAAGCGCGACGACGAACTCGCCGCCCACACCAAGAAGCTTCTGATATACCCGCTGATCGTGACGCTGCTGATTCTCGCGGCAATGGGCGTGGCAATGGTCTTCGTCGTGCCGGAACTCGCCAAGCTGTTCCAGAGCTTCGGCCGGCAGCTGCCCTTGCACACGCGGGCTCTGGTGGCGGTTTCCCAGTTCGTGGCGCGATACTGGATGGTCATCGCGGTCACGATGGCAGGGATCGTCGGCACCGTCGCCTTTACCGTCCATACACAGCCGTCGGCCCGCTTCCGGTTCGACGAACTCAAGTTGCGGCTGCCGCTCGTCGGTCCGATCCTGCGCAAGATCATCCTCGCGCGATTCGCGGGCGCATTCGCCATGATGTATGCATCTGGAATCGCTATCACCGATGCAATTCGCGCCTCCGAGGACATCGCCGGCAATGCGGTACTGCGCGAGGGACTGCATCGCGTCGGCAACCTGATCGCAGAGGGGCAGAACGTCTCGACCGCGTTCCAGAACACCGGCCTGTTCCCGCCGCTCGTGGTGCGCATGCTGCGCGTTGGGGAGAACACCGGGGCGCTCGACAGCGCGATGAAGAACGTGACCTACTTCTACAATCGCGACGTGCGCGAATCGATCGAGCGCGCCCAGGCGGTCGTACCTTCCGTTCTGGTCGTGCTGCTCGGCGGCCTGCTTCTGATCGTGATCATCTCGGTCCTCGGGCCCGTTTACGACGTCATCACCAAACTGCCGACCTGAGATGGCCCAGCAACGCATCCTGATAATCGATTCGACGCAGGTCGAAGTCTGGCACGCGCACGGGGGCCACCTGACCTTCGAGTCGCGCCACGCCAGCACCGAGGATGGCCATGCCTCGTTCGACCGCTACGTTCGCGCACACGCCAAGAGCCGCTTCTACCTGCTGACGGACGTCGTAGAGGAAGGCTTTCAGTTCGAAACCATACCCGCCGTCTCGGGCGCCGATCGCAAGGCCCTGATCACGCGACGGCAGGCGCAGTACTTCTACGGATCGCCGCTGACAACCGCAGTTTCGCTCGGACGTGAAAGCGGCGGCCGGCGCGATGAGCGGATCCTCTTTGCCGGACTGACGCGCCCCGCGATCTTCGAGCCCTGGCTCGCGATCCTGCGCAAGGGCGAGGCACAGGTGGCTGGGCTGTGGTCCACCCCGCTGCTCGCCCCCGCGCTGCTCCGCGCCATCGCACCGAACGTGCGGCGCGCGTTGCTGGTCAGCCTCGGGCGAGGCGGCATCCGCCAGACCTACGTCGAGGACGGCAAGCTGCGCTTCTCGCGGCTCGCACCCGCACCAGGCAACTCCGCCGGGGACTTGGCCGCCGCCTGCGAGGCGGAATCGGCCAAGATCTACCAGTACCTTGCCGGGCAACGCATCGTGCCGCGCGGCAGCGTGCTGCCGGTGCTGGTTCTCGTCCATGCGACGCAGCGCAGCGTGTTCGACCGCCACCTTCGCAGCAGCGACGAGCTCGAGTTCGTCGCTACGGACATCCAGCGCGCCGCCGAGGCGGTCGGACAGCGCGACCCGCAGACGGACTCGTTCGCGACTGCGCTGTTCGCGCATGCCTTGCTTCGCAATCAGCCGCAGGAACAATTTGCCCCACCGGACGAACAGCGCTTCGACTTGCTCGGCCGCGTCCGCATCGGGTTGATGGGAATCGGCGGCCTGGCGCTCGCCGGTTGCCTCGTTTTTGCCGGCAAGCAGATGCTCGAAACGATGACCTTGCGCAACCAGAACGAAATCACCACCACACAGGCCAGCGCCGACCTGGTGCGCTACCAGAACCTGCTCGCCGCGCTGCCTCCCATGCCCGCCAGTGCGACGGAACTGCGCGGCCTCGTCGGGCGCTACCGCGAGGTCGAGCGCGCGACCGCATCCCCGGAACCGCTGTTGGGCGAAATCAGCCGCGCGATGGACGCGATGCCGCAGATCGAGGTGGATCGCATCGACTGGTCGATCAGCGATACGCCCGACCCGCAGCCGGGCACCCCGGAGGCGCGCGGTCTCCTCGTTGGACTGGAAAAGCCGGGCACCGCCTTTGCCGTGGCAACCGTCTTCGGCCACCTCGCCGGCAACGTGTCGTCGAGTCAGCGCGTGCAGATCGAAGCCGTCAACGCCTTCGCCGAGGAACTCGGGCGCAAGGAGGGGCTGCTGGTCACTGTGGTGCGCATGCCGGTGGACGTCGAATCGCAACGCGCATTGCGCAGCGATGCCGGCAGCGGATCGGACCTGGCGCGCTTCGCGGTGCGCGTAGCAAGGAAACTCGAATGAATCCGGGGTTGATATTCCGCCATGTCCGCTGGGCGCTGCTCGCCCTCGTGCTCATGCTGGCCGCCGGCACGGCAGCGGTTCACTTTTCCACCGGTTTCCGCGAACAGGCCATCGCCGCTCAACACGCCGCGATGGCGGCCCGCGCCGACGCGCAGGGCAAGCTGTCGCGCGCCCGCGAGGAAGAGCAGGAACTGCGCGCGAGCGCCGCACGCCACGACGAATTGCGCCGCCACGGCATACTCGGCGAGGAACGCCGGCTGGACTGGGTGGAGCGCATGCGGACGATACGCGACACCCGCCGCATCCACGACCTGCGTTACGAGATTGCGCCGCAAAAGGCGTTGTCGGCACCGGCCGGCGGCCGTTACCAGTTCATGGCCAGCTCGATGCGATTGAGCCTGCTATTGCTGCACGAGGAAGATCTGCTGCGCGTGCTGCACGACTTGCGCGAGGACGTGTCGGCGCATGTGCGCACGCGCCGGTGCAGTGTGGAACGCCTGCCCGCGCCGGTCCAGCAATCCGCCACGGTCGCCCCGCAACTCAAGGCGGAATGCGAACTCGACTGGATCACCGTGCGTGACATGCAGCCAGGCGGGGCAAAGCCATGAACCGCCACGCGCGGTGCATCGCACTGTTGGCCATCGCGCTGGCGGGACCGCTGTTCGCGGCCGATCCGGCCCCGCTGGGCCGCCTGTTCTTCACACCCGAAAAACGCGCCGAACTGGACCGCGAGCGCAGTCTGGGCCAGCGCCAGACGCCGCAGATCGAGGCGATGGACCTGAGCCTCGAAGGCATCGTGCGCCGAAGCAGCGGCCGCAACACCGTCTGGCTCAACGGCAGACCGCACGACATGGGCCATCCGCGCGACGGCATCCTGGTCAACGTCGGGCCGGATGCAACGACCGCGCGCGTGCGCATCGGCGACGACGCGCCGGCCGATCTCCGCGTCGGCGAGTCGATCAACCGCGGCACCGGCGAGCGGCGCAGCGGATTGGGCAACGGCCAGGTCAGCGCGCAACGCGCCGGCCGGCCCTGAGGCTGCGCATGCCCGGCGGCACGCACCCGCGCCGCAACCACGGCTATGCGCTTCTCGCGCTGGTTACCCTGCTTGGATTGTTCACGCTGTTGGCCGTCGTACGTTTCGTGCGCGTCGCGGGCGCAGACCAGAATGCGGTGGAACACGATTCGGCGGTGTTGAACCAGGCCAAGGAGGCATTGCTGGGATACGCAGCCACGTACCGCGATACGCACGCCTCCATTCCGCCGCCGAGCGTCGGCTTCCTGCCTTGTCCGGCCAGCGACGGCAACGGATCCGCAGCGGGGGCGTGCTCGGTCCAGGGCTCCGCGGTAGCGGGAATGCTTCCGTTCCGCACCCTGAGCCTGCCCGATCTTCGTAACTCCCGAGGTGAATGCCTTTGGTATGCGGTCGCGGGAACGGCGAAGAACTCGCCCAGCCTGCTGCAATTCAACTGGGACGTGCAGGGACAGTTCGTGATCCGCGACGCCAACGGCAACCCCCTGGCAACGGCCCCCAACAGCGCAGACGGCGGCCCGGTCGCGGCGATCATCGCAGTCGGCCCGCCGATCGGCGCGCAATCGCGCGCCAGGGCATCGACTACATGCGGCCACACGCCTGTCCTGGCGCAGTTCATCGAGGGTGGCCCCGTCTTCCCGAACGCCGGCATCGTCGACCTGCGCAGCGGCGCGGCAGGCAGCCAGACGGCGAACGACCGCGTAGTCTGGATCACCGGCAAGGAGTTGTTCGACCGCATCGACAAGCGCGCAGACTTTGCCCCGATGCTCAACGGCCTGATCGACGAAATGGCAAGTTGCCTCGGCTACGGCCTGCCGGCGCCGGTCTCACCGAGCACGACATTCGGTACCAATACGTTCGGCATTGTCCCGAACGTGACGACGAGCGGCACACCGAGCATCTGCCCGCCTTCCGGCGTTTCGGTGAATACCGACCAGATCCAACTGTGGCGCAACTGGCGCGAGTTGTTCCGCTACATGCGCTGCGGGGGCGGCACCCAGTGCGCAACGGTCAATGCGGCAGCCTGCCGCGGCGTGCTGATCTTCGGCGGCAAGCGCGCAAGCGGGCAGAGCCGCGCCACGGTGACGGACAAGGCCAGCGCAGGAAATTATCTCGAAGGCACCATTCTGGGAACCTGGACGGCCGGCGGACTCCACTACGTCGGGCCGGGCGTGTACGATCCCGCCTCGCCTGCCAACGACGTGGTCCGCTGCCTCAACTGATGCCATGAGCGACCGCCCACTCCGACCCGCCCCTCGTGCTGGAAATCGCGGCTTCACGCTCGCCGAGATGGCGGTCGTGTTGTTCATCATCGTGCTGCTGGTGGGCGGTTTGCTGGTTCCGCTGGCGGCGCAGGTCGAGGCGCGCAAGGTCGCCGAGACGCGCCGCACCCTGGCCGACATCGGCGAGGCATTACTTGGCTTTGCAGTCTCGCAGGGACGCCTTCCCTGCCCGGCAGCCGGAGGCGCCACCGGAGTGGAAGCGCCCGCCGGCGGCGGCACCTGCACCAACCCTTACGATGGCTTCGTGCCCGGCGTGACGCTCGGCATCACGCCAACCGACGATGCCGGCTACGTGATCGACGCATGGGGGCAGCGCATCCGCTACGCGGTCAGCCGCGATCCGACCAGTGGAACCATGTCGTCCAACGCCGCCAGCACGCCCCGCTGGAGCTTCACATCGACCAACGGCATGCGCAATACCGTGGCGAATGCGGGCTGCACCACCGGCATCGCCTGCCTGCATCCGGATCTCCACATCTGCTCGACCGGCAGCGCAAGCGCCCAGCAGACGTGCGCCGGCACGCTGCTGGCGGACAGCGCCGTCGCCGTCTGGTACTCGCTTGGCAGAAACGGTGTGACCGGCGGAACCGGCACCGACGAATCCCAGAATCCGAACCCGAATTTCGCCTACGCCAACGACCGCGTGTTCCTCAGCCACGAACCCACGGCTGCCGGCGCCAGCGGCGGCGAGTTCGACGACATCGTGAGCTGGCTCTCGCCCAACGTGCTCTACAGCCGCATGATCGCCGCCGGCCGCCTGCCTTGAGCGAACCGCGCCCACGCCAGGACCCGCATGGACTGGCGCTCCTGGCACGGCATGTCCGGTAACGCGCATGGGATGGTCGTTTTCAGGCATGCCGCCCGGTAACGTCCGGTCCATGCGGCTCACGGGGCATCGCGCTGCGCCGGCGATACGGGATCGCCGGGATTGACCGGCCACGTTCCTTGCAGCGACACTTGAGTTCCGTCGCATAATGCCGACAAGGTAGTGTTACACCCGCGGAGCAAGACCGATATGGCCGGACAGGCCGCCCCTTCGAGATTCGTCGATAGATTGCGCAACGCCGGCATCGAGCCGGGCGACAGCGACGAGCTGCGCCTGAACAAGGCGCTGCTGGTGTTCGCCACCGGCCTGGTGAGCGTCGCGTCGACCCTGTGGCTGGCGATCTACTGGAGCCTTGGCCCGCAACTGTCGGCCACGCTGCCGTTCGCGTTCCAGATCCTGCTCGCCGGCAACCTGCTGGTCTATCTGAAGACCGGCAATTTCAATTTCTTCCGCATCGCGCAGCTCGGGCTGTTCCTCTTCTTCCCGTTCGTCGCACAGTGGAGCATCGGCAATTTCATCACCGCGTCGGGGCTGATCCTGTGGGGGCTGCTGGCGCCGATCGGGGCCATCCTCTGCTTCGGCGTGCGCGAGTCGATCGCCTGGTTTTTCGCCTACGTTTTCCTGGTCGCGCTGACCGGCTTCTTCGACTATTACCTCGCCGACGCCGTGCCGGTATCGGCCGCCACGCGGATTCCGATCCGCACATCGGTCTTCTTCTTCGCGCTGAACTTCGTCGCGATCTCGTCGATGGTGTATCTGCTGCTGCGTTTCTCGATCCAGGAGAAGCAGAAGATCGAATCGAAGCTCGCCGAAGCCCACCGCCTGTTGCAGATCGAGCAGGACCGCTCGGAGCGCCTGCTGCTCAACATCCTGCCGGGCCCGATCGCCGAGCGCCTGAAGAACAGCAACCAGACCATCGCCGACGGCTTCGCCGACGTCACCGTGATGTTCGCCGACATCGTGAACTTCACCCAGGTCGCGAGCGGCATGACGCCTTCGCAGGTGTTCGCGATGCTCAACCGCATCTTCTCGGTGTGGGACGAACTGGCGGAAAAGTACGGCATCGAGAAGATCAAGACCATCGGCGACGCCTACATGGTGGCCGGCGGCCTCAACGATGCGCGCGAGGACTACTCCGCCGCCATCGCCGACCTCGCGCTCGAAATGCGCGATCTGCTGCACCGGGATTTCAACGTCAACGACCGCCATCTCGACGTGCGCATCGGCATCGGCACCGGTCCGGTGGTTGCCGGCGTGGTCGGCAAAAAGAAGTTCATCTACGACCTGTGGGGCGACACGGTGAATATCGCCAGCCGCATCACCACGGAAGGGACGCCCGGCATGGTCCAGTGCGACGCTGCGACCTGGCGCCGCCTGAAAGGCAATTTCGTGTTCGACGAGCCGCAGGTGCTGTACCTGAAGGGCAAGGGCAACATGACCGTCTATCGCCTGCAGGGCCGCAACCAGCAGGCAACACCCGGCGCAGCACGCGCCGTCGCCGTCGGCATGCGCTGAGCGGACGCCCGGCAAGGCGCCGGCTCAATTCGGCAGCAGGCGCCGGTGCAGCCGGAAACAGACATGCCCCGCCTGGTTGGCCTGCAATTCGAGGCGATAGCCCAGTCCTTCGGCCTGCCGCGCCACTTGATACAGGCCGATGCCGAACCCGCCTGCGGACTCGACCGGACCACGCATCAGTTTCGCCGCCAGGTCATCGGCGATCGGCGATCCGCTGTCGCAGACCGAAAACTCGATCGCTTCTCCCGCAGAAAAGCTCGCCGAAATGCGCAACCCGGTTTCGTGCAACCGCTTGTCGAGCGCGTTCTGCAGCAGGTTTTCCGCCACCGAGTTGAACATGCCGCTCGGCACCTCGGCGGCGGGATCGATCCCGCCTTCCGTGAAATCGATGGCAGCGCTCCCATAGCGCTGCCCGAGGTCGGCCCACCATGACGCTGCCCGCTGCCAGACAACCGGTTGCTCCTCCGGCCGGCGCAGCTTGTCCAGCGTCTGCTGCAGGCGCTGCGTGATCACCGGCAATTGCCGGCGCAACAGCCGCTGGAACTCGGCGGAGTTGTCGCCGTCCTGCCATTCCGCCGCGAAGCACAAGGTGTTGAGCGATTGCAGCAGGTTCTTCACGTCGTGCGTGACACGCGCGCCGGTTTCATGCACGGCCTGCACATAGCTCAGGCGCTGCAACTGGCCTGCATGAACCTTGGCGAGGTAGAACTCGCCCAGCAACCGCGCCAGAAGGCCGAAGTGCCAGGACAGCGCCGGCGACAGGCGCTGGGACGTATAAAGCGTGACCGTGAGCGGGCCGTGGCGATACTCGGTCTTCTGCCCCTCCAGCCTGCCGAAGCGCCCGCTGCGATCTTCCGCACGTTCACCCGCGCGCCACTCGCCGCCGCCGACCCAGGGCAACCGCGCAAGTCCGGCGAATGCATCGTCGAGAAAGGCGGCAGGGTCGTCCTGGCGCATCGCGTGCTCGGCCAGGTGGTGCATCCACTGCTCGAAAGGCAGGCCGACCGACAGGACGTGCCGGCTGAACAGCACGCCGAGGCCCGAGAACCCAGCCCGTGGATTCCATGCCCAGCCCAGCAGCAGCAGCAGCACCGCCAGCGAAAGCAGCGTCAGCATGAGCGACTCCGCGTACCCTGCCGCGCGCACCAGCATGAATGCAAGGCAGCCGAGCATCAGCACAGCGAGCAACAGGAACAGGATGATGCCGGAGAACAGGTCAACGACTTCCGCCTCGTCCCGCTCCGCGTCTTCGACCGGCAGGATGGCCATGAGCGGAAACATAAGCGGCAGCACATAGCGCGCGACCAGATCGAACCCGCCCGGCAGTTGCTCGCTCATCGGCAGCAAGGGTGGCAACAGCAGAACCAGCATCAGAACCAGCAGGTAGCCCAATGCCAACAGGTAGAACAGCCGCAACCATCGCGATCCGAAGAAGAACACCTTGCCGCCAACGATCGCCGTCAGCACCATGGTCCAGGCGATCATCAGCCAGCCGTTGAGAAAGACGATGAAGCCGGTCACTGCCGCGGCAAGCACCACCAGTTCCAGTGGCCCAAGGCGGCGCTCCGCCCGCACGATCGGCTGCCACAGCAGGAACAAGCCGAAGTGGCCGACCAACAATGTGCGTGCTATCGGTGACGGAACGCCCTGCACGATCGAAAGATGGAGCAGCACGAGCAACGCGAGCAGCAGGTAGCGGCGGTATCGCGCCACAAACGCAACAATCGCAGCGAGACCGGCATGGTCGTGCGGGTGTTCCAGTTCTCGTCGGGATTCCATGGCGACTCGGGTCGGGGCAGCACACCTCGAAACGCGTCACCGGACCCGTCGCGGCCGGCGGGCAGAAGTGACGACCTACGGACGCAAGTGTCGAATTCCCGACACCCTGCCGATCAAAACAGGCGAATTATCCCATCCCTTGCGCGATTTCCACTGGCACGCGGATTGCTGAGTGATGGCCATCATCCTCAGGAACCTGCGCCATGCCGAATCGCCAATCAGGCTTCACCCTCGTCGAAATCGCGATCGTACTGGTCATCATCGGCCTGCTGCTCGGCGGCGTTCTGAAGGGCCAGGAATTGATCAACAGCGCGAAGGTGAAGAACTTCGCGCAGGACTTCCGTTCGGTGCCGCTATTCATTTACGGATACCAGGACAAGTTCAAGGCCTTGCCGGGTGATGACCTCAAGGCCGTCGAGCACCTCGGCACGGGCACGCCTGTTCCAACCGGCACGTCGGCGGGCAACGGTGCAATCGACGGATACTGGAACGATGGGCAATCAGCGGCAAGCGAGGCCGTGATTTTCTGGGACCACGTCCGTCGCGCCAACCTGGCATCCGGCCCCTTCCCGATCAACACCAATGCCGACCTCCCGACCAACGCCGATGGCGGCCGCATCGGCATACAGTCGGCCAAGCCGGTCGCCGACATGACAGGTTCGTACTACATTTGCTCAGGTGGAATTCTCGGAAAATTCGCCAAGCAGCTCGACATCACCATGGACGACGGCAAGACGACGACCGGCTCGATGCGCGTCGGCACCTGGGCGAGCAACGCCCTGACGACGGTCGCCGAGTCGGGAACCGGCACGATCATCGACGACGGCCAGCCCTACGTCGTGTGCCTCGGATTCTGATCCGGCACACGCCGTAGAGGATCGAACCGATGCCCCGTTCGCGGGGCATCGTGCTTTTCAACCCTTCAGCAGCCTCTCCTCCGCCGCCACCAGCCGATCCGGCTCGCCGAGCAGCACGATCACGTCCTCGGCGTTCAGAACCGTGCCGGACTCGGGGTCCATCGAACGGATGCCGCGCCGGCGCAGTGCCGTAACCTGAACTTCCAGCTCGTCCAGTTCGAGATCGCGGATCGGCCGGCCGACGCTCCAGGCGCCCGCCGTCAGCACGACCGAGTGCAGGCGTGCCTGGTGCAGGTGCTCGATGCTCTCCTCGGCCAGGTCGTCGGCGCCGCGATAGATGCCGCGCAGCAGACGGTAGCGCTTGCCGCGGATCTCGCGAATGCGCTTGAGCACACGGGCCAGCGGCACGCCGATCAGCACCAGTGCATGCGAGGCCAGCATGATCGACGACTCGAACGATTCCGGCACCACCTCGGCCGCGCCAGCGCTCGATAGCAGGTCGTAATCGCGTTCGTCGGAGGTGCGCACGACCACTGGCACGTCGGGCCGCAGGCTGCGCACCGTGTTGATGACACGCAGCGCCGAGGGCGTGTCGGCGTAGGTGATGACTACGACCGCCGCGCGCGAAATGCCGGCAGCGGTGAGTGTTTCGCGACGGGCGGCGTCGCCGAACACCACGGTTTCCCCCGCCGCCGCGGCCTCCTTGACGCGCTCCGGATCGAGGTCCAGCGCGATGTAGGTGATCTCTTCCTGCTCCAGGAAGCGCGCGAGGTATTGACCGTTGCGCCCGTAGCCGCAGAGGATGGCGTGGCGGTCGATGAACATCGACTGCGACGCGATCTGCGTCAGCTGCATCGAGCGCATCAGCCATTCCGAAGGCACCAGGCGCAGCACGATCTTGTCTGCGTATTGCGAGATCAGCGGCGCGAGCACCAGCGACAGCACCAGGGCAGCGAGCACAATCTGCAGCACGGTCGACGGCACCAGGGCGGCGCGCCCGGTTTGCGCCAGCAGGACGAAACCGAATTCGCCGCCGGCACACAGCCACAAGCCGGTTCGCAGCGCGGTGCCGGGCGAGGAGCCGAACAGCCGCGAGGCGCCAGCCGCGACCGCGAACTTCAAGCCGAGCAGGCCGACGAGCGTCAACAGCACCCAGAAGGCCTGCTGCGCCACGACGGCGAGGTCGAGCAGGATGCCGATGGTGACGAAGAACAGCCCCATCAGCACGTCGCGGAACGGCTTGATGTCCTCTTCCACCTGATACCGATACTCCGTCTCGGAGATCAGCATGCCCGCGACGAAGGCGCCGAGGGCCAGGGACAGGCCGGCCAACTCGGTGACCCACGCAAGCCCCAGCGTCACCAGCAGCACGTTGAGCATGAACAGCTCGGTGCTCTTGCGCCGCGCCACCACATGGAACCAGCTGCGCATGAGGCGCTGTCCGAAGAACAGGATCAGCGACAGCGCGACGACGGCCTTGACCGTGGCGATCGCAAGCGACGACCACATCTGCTCCGCGCTTCCGCCAAGCGCGGGTATCAGGATCAGCGAGGGCACGACAGCCAAATCCTGGAACAGCAGCACGCCCATCACCTCGCGGCCGTGCGGCGAATCGAGCTGCATGCGTTCTACCAACAGCTTGGACAGCACAGCAGTCGACGACATTGCCATTGTCATTCCGAGTGCGATGGCGCCGGTCCAGTTCAGGCCGAACACGGCCAGCGCGAGCATGACGAACAAGGCAGTCAGCGCCACCTGCGCGGCACCGAGGCCGAACACGATGCGCTTCATGCTGTAGAGCTTGGGCAGCGAAAACTCGAGTCCGATCGAAAACATCAGGAACACGACGCCGAACTCGGCGAAATCGCTGGCGTCCGAATGCGCAGGCAGCAGGTTGAGCGCATGCGGCCCGACCACAGCCCCCACCAGCAGGTAGCCGAGAATGGGCGGGAGGTTGAGCGACCGGAACGCCACCACGACCATTACGGCGGCGGCAAGGAGCAGGAGCACGAGCTCGAGCGCGGAAGTCATGAGGCTGTTATCCCTGGATCCGCGCCAGTCGTGGCGCGTCCGAAGCGGGTTGACCGGCCGAATAGCCGCTTCGACCCGTCTGTTATAATTTCACCGAATGATAACCAGTTCCCGCAGATGAGCCAAACCGACGCCGCAAAAGTTGACGGTGCCTCGACGCTGGAACTCGGGCGCCGTGTGCTGCGCATTGAGGCGCAGGCGATCGAGGCGCTTATCGACCGGCTCGACGAGGCCTTCGTTTCTGCCGTCGAAATGATTCTCGCAGTACGCGGGCGGGTCGTTGTGAGCGGCATCGGCAAGTCGGGCCACATTGCGCGCAAGATCGCAGCCACGCTCGCATCGACCGGCACACCCGCTTACTTTGTGCACGCCGCCGAAGCCAATCACGGCGACCTCGGCATGATTGCTGGCGACGACGTCCTGATCGCCCTGTCGAATTCCGGCGAGGCCGAAGAACTGCTGACTATCGTCCCGCTGATCAAGCGCCGGGGCGGCAAGCTGATCGCCATCACCGGCAATGCGTCGTCGTCGCTGGCACGCGAGGCGGATGTCCATCTCGACGGCCGTGTCGCCGAGGAAGCCTGCCCGCTCAACCTCGCCCCGACCGCGAGCACCACCGCTGCGCTGGCGCTTGGCGATGCGCTGGCCGTGGCGCTGCTCGACGCACGCGGATTCTCGGCCGAGGATTTCGCGCACTCCCATCCCGGCGGCGCGCTCGGGCGGCGCCTCCTGACGCATGTGAGCGATGTCATGCGCCCGCTGGAGCGCGTGCCCTGCGTCGCAGAGGGCGCCATCATGAAAGACGCGCTGCTGTCGATGACGCGCGGCGGCATGGGCATGACGGCGATCGTCGGCGACGGTAACCGCGTGGCCGGCATCTTCACCGATGGCGACCTGCGCCGTGCAATTGAGCGCGGCTGCAACTTCACCGCCGATCCGGTGCGCGACTTCATGACGCGCAACCCGCGCACGGTCCGGCCCGAAGCATTGGCCGTCGAGGCGGTCGAGCGCATGGATTCGCACCGCATCAGCCAGTTGCTGGTGGTCGATGGCAACTGCGCACTGGTCGGCGCGCTCAATACGCACGACCTGATGCAGGCGCGGGTGATCTGATGAACGACACAACTGCGACGGCACGCGCCCAGGCAGCCCAAGTCCGGCTGATGGCCTTCGACGTCGACGGGGTACTGACCGACGGTACGCTCTGGTTCACCTCCGCCGGAGACGAGATGAAGGGGTTCTCGAGTACCGACGGCCACGGGCTCAAGCTGCTGCGCGAGGGCGGCATCGAACTGGCGATCATCACCGGCCGTCGCTCGCGCGCCGTGGCGCTGCGTGCGGAGAACCTCGGCATCGCCCGCCTGCACCAGGGCGTCGAGGACAAGCGCGCGGTCCTGCTCGAGATCGCCGGGCAGATCGGCGTCGCGCCGCAGCAGTGCGGCTACATGGGCGACGACGTCGTGGACCTTCCCATCCTGCGCGCCTGCGGCTTTTCTGCGACCGTTCCCGAGGGCGAAGCGCTGGTGAAGCAACATGTCCACTACATCGCACACCGCCCGGCCGGCCGGGGCGCGGTGCGCGAAGTCTGCGAGTTCATCCTCGGCGCGCAGGGCAGACTTGACGGCCTGATGGCGCGTTACCTGGGTTGACGACCATGCGATCGACCGGACGCTGGCACTCGATCTATCCCATCGTCATGATCGGGCTGCTTGCCGCGCTCACGCTGTGGCTCAATCGCGCGATACAGTTCGAACCGGTGCGCAGCGACGGCAAGCTGCGGCACGACCCGGACTACATTGTCGACAAGCTCAACGGCAAGCGATTCGACGAAAAGGGCAAGCTGCAGTATTCACTGATCGCGGACCGCATGATCCACTACCCGGACGACGACACGACGGAACTGATGAATCCGCGCATGGTGCACACCGGGCGCAAGGAACCGCTGCGCGCATCCGCGACGCGCGCCAATCTGAGCAAGGATGGCAAGGTCGTCACGCTGATCGACAACGTGAAACTGATTCGCGAAGCCACGGCCGGCCGGCCCGAGATGACGCTGACCACATCGACGCTCACCTTGCGGCCCGACGACGAAACCGCAACCACCGACGCACCGGTCACTATCACGCACGGCAAGTCGGTGATCCGCGGCACAGGATTCGACTACAACAACATCACCGCCGTCGCCATCCTCAGGGCCAGCGTGCGCGGCACACTAGCGAGGGGCGGCTGACACCCGCCCGGAAAGCACGACAATGAAAACTCTGCACATCATCACGCTGATCTGCGCCTGCCAGATTGCGGGAAGCGCCTTAGCGGAAAAGGCCGACCGCTCCAAGCCCATCAACCTCGAAGCGGACAAGGTCACGGTCGACGACCGCAACAAGGTCCACACCTATGAAGGCAACGTCGTGCTGACCCAGGGGACGATGATCATTCGCGCCGGCAAGGTCGTGATCACCCAGGATCTCGAAGGCTACCAGAAGGGCGTTGCCTACGCGCCCCAGGGTGGTCTGGCGAAGTTCCGCCAGAAGCGCGAGGGCCGCGACGACTATGTCGATGGCGAGGCCGAACGCATTGAACAGGACACACGCACCGAGCTTACCAAGTTCTTCAACAAGGCCTGGGTGCGCAGCGGTCAGGACGAGGTACGCGGGGAATATATTCAGTACAACGGCGTCACCGAGAACTACGTGGTGACCAACGGACCGAACAACACGGTGCTGCCCGGCCAACAGGGCGGCGGCAGGGTACGCGCGGTCATCATGCCCAAGGGCGCGGGCGCTGCACCGGCCCCGGCAGCGGATGCACGGCCGGCCGCGCCACCTTCCGCCGCCCCGGCCAAGTGAAGAGGACGGCAATGCGCTACGAGAACATCATCGTCGAGACCCGCGACAAAGTCGGCATCGTCACGCTGAACCGCCCCAAGCAGCTCAACGCGCTGAACGACGCCCTGATGGACGAACTCGGCCACGCGCTGGCCGGTTTCGAGGCCGACCCGGCCATCGGCGCAATCGTCGTCACAGGTTCCGAAAAGGCCTTCGCCGCCGGTGCCGACATCGCCGCGATGAAGGATTACGGCTACATGGACGCCTACAAGGGCGACTACATCACGCGCAACTGGGAACGGATGAAATCCTGCCGCAAGCCGGTGATCGCCGCGGTTGCCGGTTACGCGCTGGGTGGCGGCTGCGAACTGGCGATGATGTGCGACATCATCTATGCCGCCGACACCGCCCAGTTCGGCCAGCCGGAAGTGAAACTCGGCATCCTGCCCGGCGCCGGGGGCACCCAGCGCCTGCCGCGCGCAGTCAGCAAGGCCAAGGCCATGGACATGTGCCTCACCGCGCGCATGATGGACGCTGCGGAAGCGGAACGCGCCGGACTCGTGTCGCGCATTTTCCCCGCAGACCAATTGCTGGACGAAACGATCGCCGCGGCACAGAAGATCGCGGGCTTTTCGCTGCCGGTAATCATGATGATCAAGGAGGCCGTCAACCGCGCCTACGAGAGTTCGCTCGCCGAAGGACTGCTGTTCGAGCGGCGCGCCTTCCATGCCGCTTTCGCGCTCGACGACCAGAAGGAAGGCATGCGCGCCTTCATCGAGAAACGCCCTGCCCGATTCGAGGATCGATGACGCGGCCTCAGCGCCGCCCGATCACCAGCCACACGCCGAACACGCACACCGCCATGCCGACGAGCGCGCCCGCGGCGAGCCGCTCGTCGAAGATGATCCACGCCATCAGGGCGGTCGTGGGCGGCGTCAGATAGAACAGCGCCGAGACGCGCGTCGCCTCACCGCGGCGGATCAGCAGGTGCAGCAGCGAGATCGCGCCGATCGACAGCACCAGTGTCAGCCAGCCCAGCGCGAACAGGAACGACGGCGTCCACGCCACACCGGCGGGCTCCAGCCACCAGGCCAGCGGGCCAATTACGGCGAGCGCCGCGGCGAACTGCACCGCCGACCCCGTCCACAAATCGAAGCTCGGCACGAAGCGCTTCTGGTACAGCGTGCCCAGCGTGATGCCGGCAAGGCCGAGCCCGGCCAGTCCGAGCGCCGGCAGGGTCGCTGCCTGACCGAGCCGGTCGCCGACCACCAGCGCCACCCCCACGAAACCGCAGGCCAGGCCAAGCCACTGGCGTCCGCCGAGGCGCTCGCCGAGCAAGGGCGCGCCCAGTATCGCGGTCAGCACGGGCTGCAGGCCCACGATCAGCGCAACCTGCCCGGCCGAAAGACCGGCTCCGATCGAACAGAAGACCCCTGAAAGATAGCCGGCATGCAGCAGCACGCCGGCAACGGCCAGATGGAGCCAGGTCCGCTGGCCGCCCGGCCACGGCCGTCGCATCACCGTCGCCAGAAGGGTCAGCAACACGATCACGCAGATGAAGCGAATCGACAGAAAAGTGAGCGGCCCCGCGTAAGGAAGCCCTAACTTCGCGCCGATGAAGCCCGTGCTCCAGAGGAGCACGAATACGAATGGTGCGAGTTGCGGCACGGTAAAAATCCTTGCTAGAAACCCTCGAAAACGGTCGAACCGGAAGAGTGCAGCGCATCAAACTTATCCGGGAATTCCCGGATATGAAAAAGATGAAACGATAACTCTCGTTTTCTTTCATAATGTTATATCTACAATTCGGTTTGCTGCAATGCGTCAGAAATTGTTGACATCCATCAGGCGATCTCTATAATCCACCCCATGATGCAACGCAACATGCTTTTCGGTCGCGGGGTATCAGCAATCTCGTCCGAATTGACCTATTTGCCAGGAGAAACACATGTTCGCCACCCCTGAACAACTCGCCGCCGCCAACAAAGCGAACGTCGATGCGCTGCTGACGATTGCCAACACGGCATTCGCCTCTGCCGAGCGCCTTGCCGCTCTGAACCTGAACACTGCCCGCGCCGTGCTCGAAGATTCCGTTTCCAACGCCAAGTCGCTGCTGACCGCGAAGGACGTCCAGGAACTGATCAGCCTGCAGGCTTCGCTGGCACAGCCGATGGTCGAAAAGGCCGTCGCCTACTCGCGCAGCGTGTATGAAATCGCCACCCAGACCCAGGAAGAACTGTCCAAGGTCGCCGAAGTCCAGTTCTCCGAAGTGAACAAGGGCATCGCCGCCGCGCTCGACAAGGCTGCCAAGTCTGCACCCGCTGGTTCCGACGTTGCCGTCGCCGCCGTGAAGTCGGCCATCGCCGCCGCCAACAGCGCCTACGACAGCATCAACAAGGCCGCCAAGCAAGTCGCCGAAATCGCCGAAGCCAACGTGGCTGCCGCGACCAACGCGACCGTCAAGGCTGTCGGCGCCGCTGCTGCCAGCGCCCCGAAGGCCAAGAAGTCTGCCTGATCGCGACTTCGCACTGCTTCAGGAAAACCCCGCTCAGGCGGGGTTTTTCATTTCCGGTCGCCGAATCCGTGCGACGTCTGCTCCGGTTGCAACCTACCTGCCCAGCCACTCGGCCCTAAGCCGGCCGAGCGCCCTCCGTCCACTCGATGCCGCGTCGCGCCAGCTCGGCGCGGATTTCCGCCATGCCCTCGTGCACCTGCCGCGGGTCGCCGCCCATCCCCAGCTCGATGTGGCGGCGCACGCCGTTGCCGCCGAATGAAGGCAGGCTGGAGAGCGCCGCGCCCGGATACTTCTCGCTGATCGCGTTCATCAGGTCGAGCAGGTCGCCCTCGCCCGCCTCGTACACCATGATGGCCTCGCGCACGACCTCGCGCTGGTGGTGCAGGTGGCGATAATGCGTGTCGAGCACCCACTCGGTCATTGCCCAGGCCATTTCGGGGAAGCCGGGCATGAACCAGTGGTCGCACACGCTGAACCCCGGAATGCGATTGAACGGATTCGGGATGATCGCCGCGCCGGCCGGAAATTCGCCCAGCCGCAACCGCCGCTGCAATAGCTCCGGCGTGCATTTCGGATCGTCGGCGAAGCGCGCACGAATCTCGCGCTCAGCCTCGCCATGCAGCACAAGTTCGCGGCCGAGCGCCGCCGCGGCAGCCTGGCGCGTATGGTCGTCCGGCGTCGCACCGATGCCGCCGAAACACAGCACGATGTCGTCGGTCGCGAAGCTGCGCCGGAAGGACTCGATCAACCGCGGCCGCTCGTCGCCGATGTAGGTCGCCCAGTTCAGTTGCAGGCCGCGCGCGGCCAGCAGCTCGATCAGCTTGGCGAAATGCTTGTCCTGCCGTCGGCCGGAAATGATCTCGTCGCCGATGATGAATGCGCCAATGCCCACTGCTGCGCTCCTTGTTCGCCGGTTACCGCACTGCGCGCATGCCGCGCAGCGTTTCCAGGCAATAGTGTACGAACGCCAGCCCCGCGAAGGCCGGCGCAAACAGATTCACCAGAGGGATGTAATTGAGCGCCCCCGCGCCCAGCCCCACCAGCAGCAGCTTGCCGCGATGCGCGCCGACCAGTCGCGCGAACTCCTCGCTGTCGGCGTGCTGCATCAGCGCATCGTAGCGATAGGCGCGCTGATTGAGCCACGCCGACAGCAGCCACGGCAGGATCAGGCCAAGGCCCGGAATCAGCCACAGCGGCAGCGTGACGATCAGCCCCGCGAGATACCAGGCCAGCGCCACCAGCGCATTGATGACGCTGCCCGTCTGCGACCCGCCGCGCCGCTTTTCCAGCGTCGGGTAGTCGCGCGCCGCGACGCGTTCCAGGATCAGCGGCAGCGCGAACACTGCGACGATCGTCGCCGCGGTGGCATACATCAGCGGCAGCAACAGCAATACCAGCAGCACGCCGGCCGTCACGCTCGCGGCACTCGCTGCGCCGCTGTCGCCGAACGAGCCGGCGAACCACGAGAAATTGCCCATCGCGCCGGCCAGCCAGGCGCTCAGCGCGCCGCCGAACTGCCAGGCGACAACCAGCCAGACCGCAATCGAGACCAGCGTCGGCCAGACGAGGTGCCAGAGGATGCCCGGCTGCGACAGGCTGCGCAGGGCGCGGGTGAAGCTGGTTGCGATCGGTGTCACGTCGTTGCCTTCTCCGTTCTTGCGCTGCTTGCTCAATCGTCCGCGCCGGCCCAGCGGATCGACGTGAAGACGACGAACAAGGCACCATTGTCGCCCGGCGCCCGGTAAGAGCCCACCGCACCGAGCAGTTGCGCGGCAAGCGCCGTCATGTCCCAGCCATCCTCGGTCTCGCCCTCCCATCCGTCCTCGAGCAGGAGCCAGATGTCATGCTCGCGGCCGTAGGCGCGCACTTCCTCAATGCGGCTCTTGACCCGGGCTGCGATCGAATCGTTCGCCCACGACCAGCGCCAGGTGCCGCTCGCCTCGGAAATGCTGCCGACGCACTGGAATTCGGCCACCACCATCGCCTTGCCCGAACGCGAGAACATGAACCGGCCGGTGTCCTGGTCGTAGTCCCAGTGGTCATGGTTGCCAAGGTCGAACTCGGCGTTCAAGGCCTGTTGCTTCGCCAGCAGTTCCTCTCGCGCACGATCGAGCACCGCGTCGAACTCGTCGCCACTCATCGCCATGCCTGCCTCCCGCCATCGAATCCGGACAACACCCGGCCTGAAACCCGCACGTATTGGCGCTCTCGACGCTGGCATCGCCAGGACCGCCATTGCACGCGCGCCCCGGGCGTGCCGATGCCACGATTAAGACGCCATGCGCCTTCTGGCGATGCCGTGGCGGGACTCCGAACGCGGAAATCAACCATGCGCCCGCGCCTCCCAGATCTTCTGCAGCCGCTTGACCGAGACCGGCATCGGCGTGCGGAGTTCCTGCGCAAACAGCGCGACGCGCAGTTCCTCGAGCAGCCAGCGGAATTCGTCGAGCTGCGGATCGGCCACACCGCTGCGTGCCTGCATGCTGCGCTCGCGCTCGAACGGCGTGGCGAGCGATTTCCATTCGGCCAGCAATCGCGCATCGCGCGCCGGATCGGCACGCAGCTTGTCGATGCGCAGGTTTGCCGCCTTGAGGTAACGCGGCAGTTGCTGCAGCCGTTCGAACGGCAGGTCGGCGACGAAGCGCTTGCCGACCAGCGCCGCGCATTGCGCCTTGATGTCGTCGGCCGCCTGCGGCTGCGCCTTGATGGTCGCCAGCTTCTTCGTCAACGCCGCATGCTCGCCGAGTATCGTCGCCGCGAGCCGCGCGATCTCCTGCGCCACCAGCGTGATGCGCGGCTTGGCTTCCTGCACGCGCTGCTCGAAGCCGGCTGCGTCGGTCGGCAGCGGCGCCAGCATGCAGGTGCGGTCGAGCGTGGCGCCGACCAGCTGTTCCTTGAGTTCGGCCTCGGTGCCCAGCGCAATGAACAACAGGCCCATGTCGCGCAGGCCGGGCAAGTTCTTCTCGATGAACTTCACCTGCTCCTTGAGCGCCAGCGCGAAAAGCCGGCGCAGGCCGGCACGATGCATCGCCTGCGCCTTGTCCGGCGTGTCGAACACGCGCAGCGCCACGCTCGCGCCCTCGTCCACCAGTGCCGGGAAACCGACCACCGGACGGCCGTCGACGCTGACCTCCATGATCTCGGGCAGCGTACCGAAGGCCCACGTTGTCTGCCCTGCAGGTGGCGTGGATGCTGGCGCTGCAGGCATGCCGGCCGCAGCGCCTTTGGTGGCGGTCTTCTCCGGCGGTACCGGGCTGCGAGGTCCGCCCGATGCGGGTTTCGGGGCAGGCGCCTGCGCCGGCACGCTGGCCGTCGCCGCCTTGGCGACGGCCACGTTCGCCGCCTCGAAGCGCTTTTGCACCTCGCGCGCGTAGCGGGCGCGCAATTCGGCGAGGTTGCGCGACTGGCCGAGCACGCGGCCATGCTCGTCGACGACGCGGAAGTTCATCGACAGATGCGCCGGCAGGTTCTCGGCGCGGATCGATTCGAGCGGCAGCTTGAGCGAGACCCGCTCCTCGATATCGCGCGCCAGCACGCGCAGCAGCGGCTGTTCGGTGTCGAGCGTGCCGTCCTCGGCGCGGGCGCAAAAGTCCTGCGCGTATTCCTTGATCGGCTGCAGGCGGTGGCGGATCTTCTGCGGCACGGTGCGCGCAAGCTGGTTCACTTTCTCCTCCAGCATGCCCGGCACCAGCCACTCGCAGCGCGCGGCCGGCAGCTGGTTGAGCAGCGCCAGCGGCGCGGTCAGCGTGACGCCGTCATCGGCCGCACCGGGATCGTGGTGGTAACTCAGCCTGAGCTTCTGGCCGTGCAATTCGAAGCTGGCGGGAAAGCGGTCGGTCGTCACGCCGGCCGCTTCGTGGCGCATCAGCTGCTCGCGCTCGAGGAACAGCAACTTCGGCTGCTTCGATTCCGCGTCGCGGCGCCAGGCTTCGAAACCGCGCACGTCGGTGACGTCGGCCGGGAGCAGCGCGTCGTAGAAGGCGTGGATCAGTTCCTCGTCGACCAGCACGTCGGGCCGGCGCGTCTTGTGCTCGAGGCGCTCGATGTCGGCGATCAGCTTGCGGTTGTGCTGGAAGAAGGCGGCGCGCCGCGCCACCTCTTCCGGCAGTTCGCCGCGCACCAGCGCCTCGCGGATGAAGGTTTCGCGGCACTGCACCGGATCGATGCGCGCATAGCTCACCTGCCGCCGGCCGTAGAGCACGATGCCATGCACCGTGCCGCGCTCGAACGCCACCACCTGCCCGCTGCCCTTGGACCAGTGCGGCTCGAACACATGCCGCTTCACCAGATGCGCGCCGACCTGCTCGACCCATTCCGGTTCGATCTTCGCCAGGCAGCGCGCGAACAGCCGCGTAGTCTCGACCAGTTCGGCGGCCATCACCCACTTGCCGGCCTTTTTCGCCAGCGCCGAGCCGGGATGCGGATACCACTTGATGCCGCGCGCGCCAAGGTAATGCGCATCGTCGTCCGCCTTGAGGCCGATGTTGCCGAGCAGGCCGGCGAGCAGCGCCTTGTGAATCGCCTCGTAGGTCGCCGGTTTCTCGTTCTCTTTCCAGCCGTGTTCGGCGGCGAGCACGTGCAGTTGCGCATGCACGTCGCGCCACTCGCGCATGCGCAGGTAGTTGAGGAAATGCTGGCGGCACCAGTCGCGCTGCTTCTTCTGCGTCTGGTGCGTCCATTGCTCGTCGAACGCCGCCCAGGCACGCAGGAACCAGAGGAACTCGGAGCGCTGCTCCGCTTCCGGCCCGCGGAATTTTGCGTGCGCCTGGTCGGCCGAGCCGGCCGCCTCCTGCGGACGGTCACGCGGGTCCTGCACCGACAGCGCGGCGGCGATGATCAGCACTTCGCGCAGCGCGCCCTGCTCGCGCGCGGCGAGGATCATGCGGCCGATCTTCGGGTCTGTCGGCAACTTCGCCAGTTCACGGCCAAGCGGCGTGAGCTGCCGATCGTCGTCGACCGCGCCGAGTTCGTTGAGCAGTTGATAACCGTCGGCCACCATGCGCGGCAGCGGGCGGTCGAGGAAGGGAAAGTCCTCGACCTCGCCGAGTTTGAGCGCGCCCATGCGCAGGATCACGCCGGCCAGCGAGGAACGCAGGATTTCCGGATCGGTGTGCGAGGGTCGCTTGGCGAAGTCGTCTTCCGCATAAAGGCGAAAGCAGACGCCGCTCGCCACGCGGCCGCAACGGCCGGCGCGTTGCTTCGCGGCGGACTGCGCGACCGGCTCGACCTGCAACTGCTCGACCTTGTTGCGATGCGAGTAGCGCTTGACGCGCGCCAGCCCGGTGTCGATCACGTAGCGGATGCCCGGCACCGTCAGCGAGGTTTCGGCAACGTTCGTCGCCAGCACCACGCGCCGGCCCTGATGCGGCGCGAACACGCGCTGCTGCTCCTGCGCGCTCTGGCGCGCGAACAGCGGCAGGATCTCCACCGCGCCGCGCGAAAAATGGTGCTTGCGCAGCGCTTCGGCCGCCTCGCGGATCTCGCGCTCGCCGGGAAGGAAGGCCAGCACGTCGCCAGGACCGAGCGAGAACGCCTCCTCGACGGCGTCGACGATCGCATCCGCGATGTCGCGATCTTTCGCGGTCTTGGCGCCATCGGCATCCACCGGCCGCCAGCGCAGGTCGATCGGATAAAGGCGTCCCGACACCTCGATCACCGGCGCCGGCGTGCCACCGGTCGCGAAATGCTGCGCGAAGCGATCGGCATCGAGCGTGGCCGAGGTGACGATCACCTTGAGTTCAGGCCGCTTCGCCAGCAACTGGCGCAAGTAGCCGAGCAGAAAATCGATGTTGAGGCTGCGCTCGTGCGCCTCGTCGATGATCAGCGTGTCGTAGGCCGACAGCAGCGGATCGCCCTGCGTTTCGGCGAGCAGGATGCCGTCGGTCATCAGCTTGACGTAGCTCGATTCCGAAACACGGTCGGTGAAGCGGATCTTGTAGCCGACCGCCTCGCCCAGCGGCGAGTTCAGCTCCTGCGCGATGCGCGTGGCGGTGGCGCGCGCGGCGATGCGCCGCGGCTGCGTGTGGCCGATCAGCCCGGCGGCGCCGCGCCCCAGTTCGATGCAGATCTTCGGTAATTGCGTGGTCTTGCCCGAGCCGGTTTCGCCGCAGACGATGACCACCTGATTTGCCGCGATCGCGTGCGCGATGTCGTCGCGCTTCTGGTTGACCGGCAGTTCGTCGGGGAACGCAGGACGCGGCCGCGCCGCGAAACGCTGCGCGCGCTTCGCCGCCGACCGCTCGATGCGCGCGCGCAGCGCGTCGTCCGGCGCCGCCCCGCGCAGCCGGCGCAGCGCCTGGACCAGCGGGCCGCGGTCGGCGCACATGCAGGCGTCGAGCAGGTCGGAAAACTCGTTGCGGACAGTCGTTGCGGGCACTCGGATAACTCTGGATTGGCGCGAGGCGCCAAAAAGGCGAGAATTATCGCCTACTCGGCTCGCCCCCCGCCATTGCCACGGCATTCGAAAAGAAGACAACGACGTCATGACGCCCTATGCCTTGCTTTCGGTCGGATTCGGCGCGGCCATCGGCGCCTGGCTGCGCTGGTGGCTGGGCCTGAAGCTCAATCCGCTGTTCCCGACCGTGCCGCTGGGCACACTGGCCGCCAATCTGGTCGGTGGCTACCTGATCGGCATCGCGATCGCTTATTTCAACCAGCATCCGGGACTGCCGCCGGAAGCGCGCCTGCTGGTCATCACCGGATTCCTGGGCGGGCTCACCACGTTTTCCACTTTTTCCGCCGAGGTCGTCACGCTGTTCGGGCGCGAGGAATACCTGTGGGCGATCGGCGCCGCGAGCGCCCATTTGTTCGGCTCGCTGCTGCTGACGGCACTCGGCATCATGACCGTGAAATGGCTCGCCGGCGTTCCAGGTTAGGAGAAATCATGACCAAGGGCTGCTACCTCAAGTTCTACATGCAGGAGGCCACACGCCTGCACGGCATCCTCGCCTATGAATGGTTGCTCGGCAAGGCAGAGTCGATCGGCATCGAGGGCGGGACTGCGTTTCGCGCCGTTGCCGGATTCGGCCGCCATCACGAAATGCACATGGACCAGTTCTTCGAACTGGGCGGCCGCTTGCCGGTCGAGGTCGGTTTCGCCGTCAGCGACGAACATGCCGACCGCCTGCTGGCGCTGCTGCGGGACGAAAACGTTTCCCTGTTCTTTGTCAGGCTGCCGGCGGAATTCGGCGTGACTGCCGCGCCCCGGCGCTGAGGTCCGCATCGGCATGCCGAACGCGCTGTTGCGCCTGCCGCGCACCGTCTGGTTGCTCGGGCTCGTCAGCCTGCTGAACGATTCGGCGTCCGAACTGCTCTATCCGCTGATTCCGCTGTATCTTGCGTCGGTGCTGATGGCCGGGCCGAAGGCGCTCGGCATCATCGAAGGCATCGCCGAAATGACCGCCAGCCTGCTCAAGCTGTTCTCCGGCGTACTGACCGACCGCACGCGCAGCGCGAAACCGTGGGTCGTCGGCGGCTACGGACTGGCGGCGCTCGCGCGGCCGCTGTTCGCGTTCGCGTCGAGCTGGCCGCTGGTATTGGCTTTGCGCTTTGCCGACCGGGTGGGCAAGGGGCTGCGCAGCTCGCCACGCGATGCACTGCTCGCCCGCTCGATCGAGCCTGGGCAGCGCGGCCTTGCTTTCGGCCTGCACCGCGCGATGGACAACGCCGGGGCGGTGATCGGCCCGCTGCTCGCGGCAGGCCTGCTGGCGGCCGGCGTCGGTGTTCGCGACATCTTCCTCTGGGCGGCGCTGCCCGGCACGCTGGCCGTCGCACTGGCGCTCGCCGTGCGCGAAGAAGCCACCCCGGCGGCAGCAACGCGACCTGCCTTCGATTGGCGGCTGACCGGCTTCACGCCCGCATTCCGCCGTTATCTGCTGGCGCTCGCGCTTTTCACCCTGGGCAACGCCTCGAACATGTTCCTGCTGCTGCGGGCGCGCGAAGCCGGCCTGCCCGATGCCCAGGTGCCGCTGCTCTGGGCGCTGGTTTCGGCGGTGGCCATGCTGCTGTCCACGCCGCTTTCGGCGCTCTCCGATCGCGTCGGCCGGCAACGGCTGATCGTCGGCGGGTGGGCAGTCTACGGACTGTTCTATCTGGCGCTGGGCCATGTCCGCTCGCCCTGGGCGCTGTGGCCCCTGTTCGCGGTGTACGGCATCTTCCTCGCCGCCACCGAGGGCGCGGAAAAGGCGCTGGTGGCGGATCTCGCGCCGGCCCCGTTGTTCGGCACGGCTTATGGATGGTTCAACCTGGCTACCGGCATCATGCTGCTGCCGGCCTCGCTGGCATTCGGCGTGTTGTGGCAGTCGTTCGGCCCCGGCACGGCGTTTGCCTTTTCCGCCGGCTGCGCGCTGGGTGCGGCGCTGCTGTTGCGCTTCTGGGTCTTTCCGGGTTCGCGCCGGGAGGCCGGCGCGGCTTTGTAAGGTTTCGCACCGCGACCGGGTCTTGATTCGTGACCATGATCTTCAACCTCGCCCAGCGCCGTTTCGAACAGACGGTTCGCGCTTACAGCGCGGATCTCTACCGCTACGCCTACTGGCTGTGCCGTGACCGCTTCCGCGCCGAAGATCTGGTACAGGAGACGTTCACCCGCGCCTGGAACAGCTGGGAAAGCCTGAAGGACGTCGAGGCCGTGAAGTCGTGGCTGATCACCATCCTGCGGCGCGAACATGCGCGGCTTTACGAGCGCAAGCAGTTCGATTACGTGGACACCGAACTCGAGGATCTGCAGATCGCCGCCGACCACGACGCGGTCGAGTTGTACCAGCTCGAGAATCTGCTCGAGGAATTGCCGCTCACGCTGCGCGAACCCTTCGTGATGCAGGCCCTGGGGGGCTATTCCTGTGCGGAGATCGCCGAGCAGCTCGACACGACGGAAGGCGCCGTGATGACGCGGCTCACCCGCGCACGGCAGGCGCTGCGCGGCGCGCTGTCCGGCGGCAGCGCAAAGGCCGGCAAAGGGAAATCATGAGCGCCGACAATCGCACCCACGCTGCCTCGCAGGAGATGAACTGCCTCGCCTTCCGGCGCGCCAAGCTGGCCGATCCGAACCGGCTGAGTGCGGCGGCGCGCGCCCACGAACAGGGATGTCCGGGCTGCCTGGCATTCGCACGCCGGATCGACGCCAACGAAAAGCGCATCGTGCGCGCGCTGACCGTGCCGGTGCCCGAAGGGCTGGCCGATCGCGTGATCCTCGGCGCCACCGGCCGCAGGCCAAGCTCGCCGTATCGGCTTTGGGCACTGGCCGCGACGGTGGTGCTCAGCACCGGCATCGGCCTCGCGTGGTTCGCCCGGGCGCCGGTCGAACCGCAGTACAACTTCGCCGCCTCGGCGATCGAACACGTGAAGCACGAACCCGAGTCATTCACGACGGTCAAGGATGCCGACCCGGCACGTTTCGCCACGATCCTGACCGATTTCGGCGCCGACCTTCGCGCGCCGATCGGCACCGTGCGCTACATCAAGCTGTGCCCGGTTCCCGAAGGCACGGGCTGGCATATCGTGTTCGAGACCGAGGAAGGGCTGGTCACGCTGATGTTGATCCCCGGGCATCAGCCGAACCGCAACCTGTTCGAGGAACGCGACGGCATGAGTGCGCTGGTGCGCGCCGCCGGCCTGGGCTACTACGTGATCGTCGCGGAGAGCCGGGCGAAGGTGGAAAGCACCGACCGGCTGCTCAAGCAGCGCATCAACTGGACGGCGGCGCGACCGCCGAGCCGGTTCGGCTAGGCCGGCGTCTTGCCGCGCGTGCGGCCGCACCCATTCACATTCAGAATCGCCTGTTGAGTGTCACCCTGAAGCTGCGCCCCGTCTGCGGGATCACGCCATTCGTCAGCGCACCGCTATCGGTGGCGAGCGGGTCGGCATAACGGCGATCGCACAGGTTGTAGACCGACGCGCTGGCCTCCCAACCGTCGCTGCGCAGCGGTCGCAGCAGCGTCAGGTTCACCAGTCCGATGCTCGACACCCGGCCCAGATAGGAATGCTGCGCCGAGGTCCATTGCCCTTCGAGCCCCGCGCGCAGTCCGAACCACGGCAAGGGCCGCGAAAGGTTGACCTTCGCCAGCCAGCGCGGCGAGTTGGTCATCGCTCCGCGCTCGTCGTTCCGCACGCGGTTGTAGCCGATGCTGGTGCGCAGGTGCGTGCCGGAGTCGGCAACGTGGTCGATCTCGAACTCGATCCCGCGTCCGCGAACTTCTCCCGTATTCGCGTAGTAGGAGCCGCCCGAATCGGCATCCTCGATCAGCTTCACCACGCGATGGACGTGAAAACCGAACAGCGACGCCACGCCGCGGGTGCGCGGCGCGAAGTAGTGCTCGACCGTGATCTCGGCGTTCTCCACGCGCTCGGCATCGAGGGATGCGCCTTCCAGACTTCCCAATCGTTCATACGGTGACGCATTGCGCGTGCCGCGTCCATACAGAAACTTCCATGCGGTATCGCTGCCGGGCTTGTAGATCAGGCCCAGCCGCGGGTTGATCCCGGTGTCGCCCGGCGATGCACGATCCAGCCTGAGGCCGCCGGTCAACGTTATCCGCCCGGTCATATCGTAGTCCGCCTGCACGTAGGCACTGGTGCGCGAGGCCTTGTCGCCGAAGTCGTAATACACCTGTCGGTCGGGCTTGGTCATATCGTGCTGCGAGAGGCGGAAGTCGCGCTGATGCTCGACCCCTGACACCACGCGCAGATCGGTGCCGAGCAGGGTTTCGAGCCGCAGCTCGGTGCCCGACCAGTCGGCCCGGGTCACGTCATGTTCGGTCTGGCGCCCCGATTCGAGATCGAGCGGCCAGTGACCCAGGTAGTCGTAATGACCGTAGTAGAGACGCGTTGTCAGCCGATTCGACTCGGACAGGTCGAGGACATGACGCAGATTGACGAATCCCTCCGCCTCGCGGCCGTATGTACTCGGCTGCCCGAACATGTACGGCGCCAGATACGGGGCCGGGTCGCCTTTCACGCGCGAGCCGAAACCGGCGGTCAATGCGAAGTCGCCATGCTCGAGTTTCGCAAAAGCCCGGCGCGAATAATCGTAATCCCCATCGCGGACCTTGCCGCCGGGAAAACCCGTTGCCCGGTCCGGCTTGAAGCGCAGGTCTTCTCCCTCGACGTCGAGATAGGAGGCCGACAACAGCAGGCTCGCGCCGTTTTCGAAGCGCTTCCCGAAGCGTGCGTTGGCGCCCGCGCGACCTTTGCTGCCGCCATCGAGACCCACGACGAGGCCACTGGATCCGCCCGCCGATCGCGTGACGATGTTGATCACGCCGAACAGGGCATTGCCGCCGAACTCGGCCGAGCCGGGGCCGCGAATGTACTCGACGCGCTCGATCAGGCCGACATCGAGCGGGAATTCGGAGCCGATCAGGCCGCCGTCATACACCGGGTCGTTGATGCGCATGCCGTCGATCTGCAGCGCGACGCCGGCGTTGTAGTCGCCGGCACGCGAGTAGCCGCGCAGCGTCAGGTAGTCGTAGTTGCGGTCGTTGTAGATATGCACGCCGCGCACGCTGCGCAGCAGATCGCCGAGCGTGCGGTAGCCGAAGCTGCGAATGTCGTCCGCCGTGATGACCGTGACCGAGGCCGGCGAATCCACCTGACGAAGGTAGTGGCGCGACGCCGCGTAGACCGGCGTCGTGGCGAGAGACTCGAGGTCGGGCAGATTGCCCGCCCGGACAATCGCCGGCAGCGTGCTGGCCGCCAACGCGGCAGACAGGCAAACCGGACCGACTCGCCGGTTCATGCGTGCACACCTGCCATTGCCCCGTCGAGATAACCAGTGAGCGCTGTTGACGCCTCCTCGTAAGCCGCGGAGAGTTCGCCGGCCATCCGGGCTCCATCGCCGATCGTACGCTGCTCGCGCGCGGCCCGTTCCAGCGTTGCCGCCATCTGCGACAGGCGGAGCGCCCCGACTGCGGCGCTCGACGACTTGATCTTGTGCGCAATCGCGGAGATCGTGGAACTGTCTCCGGAACTCATCGCAGGGCCGAGGCGGTCGAGCATCTTCTCCGTCTCCTCGCGAAACAGCCCGACGATGCGACGGCCGAGCGCACCGCCGTCGCTACCGATACCGGGCACCTCCGCAAGGATCGCCGGATCGAGGACCGCCGCGCCGCTGGGCACATCCATCAGCGAGTCCAGGCCGGCCGGCTCGATCGGGCGCAGCGCCAGCCCGGCCTGCCGCTCCAGGGCGGTCCGCAACTGCGCCTTGGTAAAGGGTTTGGCCAGGTAATCGGTCATCCCGGCTTCGATGCAACGTTCTCGATCGCCCTGCATCGCATTGGCGGTCAGCGCGATGATCGGGATCGGATGCTCCGCTCCGCGCGCCTGCTCTGCCTCGCGGATGCGCGTGGTCGCGGTGAAGCCGTCCATTTCGGGCATCTGGCAGTCCATCAGGACCACGTCGAACGCGCGGGTGCGCAGGGCCTCGACGGCCTGCGCCCCGTTCTGCACCCAAACATGGTCGCAACCGAGGTCGCCGAGAATCGCGCCCGCGATGCTCGCGTTGACCGGATGATCCTCGGCAAGCAAGACGGAAAGGCCGAGTCCGTTGCCGCCACGCGTGGCCGGCGCCGGCTCCTCGCTGGCCTGGTGGAGACGGCCGGCCAGCGCGGATTCGATCACGGCACACAGTTCGGCCGAGAGAACGGGCTTGGACAGGAACTGCAGATCGGAAACGGCGTGCCAGCTACTTGCTTCCACACGCGTCGCGATCGGCACCATCACGATCAGATGCGCCGGATCGATGAGGCCTTCGGCCCGGATCGATTCGACGGTCGGCAATCCCGAACTGTTGGCGAGTCGTGCCGATACGAAGCACAGGTCTGAGGCTGCACCGGTTTTCGTACCAGTCTTAACTGGAAATTTCCGGCTCCAGTGAGATCTCCTTGGAGGCCTCGTTCCTGCATTGCTCAGCGAATTCGGCTGGTGTCATCCAGCCTTGCGCAGAGTGGGGACGGTCCTCGTTATAGTACCGGCGCCACGCCTCAATTTTGCCTTTTGCATCCTCCAGGGACAAGAACCAGTGGGCGTTCAGACATTCCTCTCTGAAGCGGCCGTTGAACGACTCGACCTTGGCGTTATCGGTCGGCTTGCCAGGCCGAGAAAAATCCAGTTCGACCCCATGCTCATAGGCCCACTTGTCCATGGCCTTCGAGATGAATTCGCTGCCATTGTCGACCTTGATCGTCTTGGGAAGCCCGCGGCTCATACGAAGTTGCTCAAGAACACGCACCACATCTTCTCCCTTCAGGCTCTGCCCGACATCGATGGCCAGGCATTCGCTGGTGTAGTTATCCACGATGGGCAAAGTCCGAAGTCGGCGACCATCGAACAAGGCATCGGCCACGAAATCCATGCTCCAGATGTCGTTAATCCCTGCTGACTGCTTCTTGGGTTGCCGCAAATAGGCCGCCTTGTTCCGCTTCGGGCGGCGATGACGCAGCGACAAGCCCAGTTGCCGATAGAAGCGATACACCCGCTTGTGGTTGTCTTTCCAGCCTTCCCGTCGCAGCAACACATGCACTCGCCGGTACCCGTAATGCACACGGGTCGCAGTGATTTCCTTAATCCGCATGATCAGTGGCGTGGCATCCCGAGCTCGCGATCGGTAGCCATAAACCGAGCGTGAGATCTTCATCACGCCACACGCCTGACGCTGACTGGCGCCATAACGGCTGATCAGGTGATCGACGAGCTCCCT